>Ga0315547_1002694_pt1 | contig 12225 bp, 14 predicted proteins | sample SalMarSW160240MG_2_FD_202542 | JGI IMG/M metagenome (GOLD analysis project Ga0315547, IMG submission 202542) | Salt marsh sediment microbial communities from the Plum Island Ecosystem LTER, Massachusetts, United States - Salt Marsh Sediment SW1601-240 ... | reverse complement strand
GGCAATATGATTGTTGGCCAGGTTGAGGTCCGTGAGGTCTGTACAGTACTGAATCCCTTCGAGATTAGAGATGCTTCGGCCGCTGGCATCGAGATACGTCAATCCAGCCAAGTCGGTATCCTGAATGCCTCCCGTCGATTTTCCGATCGCATCACGAATGGCTGCTTCAAGACCTGGATCGGGGAAGTTGACGATGTCCACAGAGGAAGAGACCGCAATACTGTGAGATGCGGAATCAGAAGAGCCGTCATCGTCGGTGACCGTGAGCAGTGCTGTGTAGGAGCCTGGGTCGGTGTAGACATGGGTTGCTGTCACGCCAGACCCACTTTCTCCGTCTTCAAATGTCCATTCGTAGGAGATGACTGTCCCGTCTGGATCAGATGAAGCAGACGCATCAAAGGAGACTTCCAGAGGTGCATCCCCTGAGCTTGGAGAAGCGGTAAAGCTCGCTGTGGGAGGAATGTTCGGAACGGGAGAAACCTGGATGCTCCGGGAAGTAGAGTCTGTAACGCCATCATCATCTGTGACCGTGAGTTGAGCAGAGTAGGTTCCCGCAGCGGAATACGTGTGAGTAGCACTAGCTCCAGATCCGTTCTCTCCGTCTCCGAAACTCCAACCGTGCGAGACTATGAAGCCATCAGGATCATACGACGCTGAGGCATCGAAAGAGACTTCCAGTGGTGCTTCTCCTGAAGTTGGGGAAGCGAAGAAACTAGCCACTGGGGGAACATTGCTGGCAGTAGCTTGGATCGTCGTGGTCGCCGTGTCAGTGGCTCCGTTGTTGTCAGCAACCATCAGCCAGACTTCATAGGTGCCGGAATCGTCATATGTGTGACTGGTTGTTGCCCCAGACCCGCTCGCTCCATCGCCAAAGGTCCACTGGTAGCTTGTGATATGCCCATCTGAATCCGATGACCCGGACGCGTCGAAGCTCACAGTGAGTGGAGCCTCGCCCACGTTAGGCGTGGAAGTGAACTCAGCGTCAGGCTTCGCATTGCCGGATGCTGGCGCTTCCGACACAGCGATCGTCGCTATAGCTTGGTCCTCATCTCCTCTTTCGTTTCTGACCGTAAGGAGAACGGCATAGATGCCCGCTGTGTAGTAGGTGTGTCTTGCCACCACTCCAACCCCTGTCGAGCCATCACCGAAGCTCCACGCATACGTGATGCTCTCCCCGCCCGGATCAAACGAACCAGACGCATCGAAGTCCACACTGAGAGGCGACTCCCCTGATGTGGGATTGGCAACGAAGCTGGCTGTGATTGCTGCCTGAGCAACCTGGATAGCTTGAGAAGCTGACGCTTCTGCTCCGTGGTTGTCGGTCACGGTCAGTGTCGCTGTGTACGCGCCAGGGAGTTCGTAGGTGTGCGTTCTTACCTTTCCCGACCCAGTTGCTCCGTCACCGAACTCCCATCGGTAGGCCACGATGATGCCATTGGTGTCTGAAGAGCTTGAGGCATCGAACGAGACCACCAACGGGGCTGAACCAGAGTTTGGGAAGACGGAGAAGCTAGCCACCGGAGGTGAATTCAAGAGCGAACAAGCTGTCACTAAGGACAGAATCAGGACCACCAGAGGAGCCGCCGCCGCAAGTTTTCCCTTGGGAGACATTGCTATCATCGCTCTCGAATCATACATCCACCTAAGATGTCAGGCAAGATCGGATCTATTCTGCGGGCTGCGGCACTTCCATCCTCGTGTCCGGCGGAGAGATCTCTATTCCGGAGGTCAGATCAACTGAGAGACCCCGAGAGTTGGCTCGTGGGGGCGAGCGGGGATTGGGGGGGGATGCTCTCAGTGTGGTGTGCGTAGCGGATCGAGTGCAGCTCGGCCTCCCTTCTCCCTTCATGAAGCTGTGCGGTGCCGACAATCTGCCTCGGACGAACACGGGCGTCTGACGCGCATCAGTTCGCTTTCCCTTGACATCGTGAGCGAAGCTCCTCAAGCTCTGCGATACAGTTCGCAGAAGATAGAATAGACGAACTGTAATTGGAGGCAAGATGAGCGAGAAACGCAGACGACAAGGGCGAAAGATCCCCGAGATCCTGGAAGCGGACGAGCAGACGGCGCTTCTTCGACAACCGAACTCCCGCTATCCGACCGGCGAGCGAAACCGACTGATCCTCTCTCTGATGCTCAACACAGGTCTTCGGCTCTCTGAAGCGATCGCTCTTCGGTGGAAGGAGATCGACCTCAACAGCGGCAAGCTGATGGTCCGCCAGGGAAAGGGTGCGAAAGACCGAACACTATGGGTTGGCGAGAGCACTCTCAAGATCCTCCGGAATTGGCGAGAACGCCAGGCAAGGGATATTGCCGGGAACTCGGAACACGTGTTCACCACGATGGCCGGGAATCCGATCTCCGGGCGCTATGTTCAGCAGATGGTCAAACGCTGCGCCGCCAAGGCCGGGATTGAGAAGGATGTCCATCCGCACACGTTGCGCCACACGTTCGCAACCGATCTGTACCGTGAGACGACCAACATTCGATTGACTCAGAAAGCTCTCGGACACTCGAACCTAGCCACTACCCAGATCTACACTCACATTGTTGACGAGGAACTAGAGGTCGCCCTGAAATCCTTTCGCGCAGCAAAGGTCGCGGTGTAAGAAGAGATGCAAGAAGAGTACCAGCGGTTGATGGGATAAGGGGCGGATGAGGAAAGGAGAACAGTCTCGCTTATTTCTCGTGGCACCTCAGCCTAATAATTTGGCAACCCGCATTGTCTGACTTGACGATAAGGCCACTGATACGATCGGCGCTTATCAGCTCTCCGAAGGTGCGCTCGATGAGTCTGATGGATAATCCAGAGGGAATATTCATCGCGGAAAGAGAAACTTTAACTGGCTTGCCAGTCTCGCTGCACTGCGAAAGAATCCATCTCTCGGCCTGTTCTCGTCTTGTCATAGAGACCTCCTTAAGACTTACCCTCACTATTGCTTCTTCTCCTCCATCTCTAGGCACTGCAGAATCGCCTCACTCGGCCGCTGTTGCCCTCGTTCGACGGAACAGGGCAAAGCCCCCGCCGTGGTGATGGCAATGCTAGGGGCGTGAGCAGCTCGATTTGACGCCTAAGGAAAGCGATCTCTTGCCGTTGATCTTCGATAACCGCCTGCAACGTCTGGACTAGATCCCCGACAGATTCCCTATCCTTGCGGACAGCTTCCGGCTTGTTGGGTTCGGATGTTTCAAGCTCGGACTCGATCACCTTCACAATGGATTCCCGGCTGATTCCCTCCGATTCCAGTTCAATCAGTCGCCGGAAGATAGCGAATCCCTCATCAGTCAACAGCTTTGCGCCTCGGGTTCCTGTCCTCAGACTGCCGTTAAGGATCGGGGATAGTGCCGCGATCCTATCGTAAACCTGACGGGATGTTAAGTTCGTGAGCTTGGCTAGATACCTGACTGTATACACTCTTCATCATCTCCTCAGACTGAGCGTAACGACGGGGAACGATGGGAGAGGGAACGGGTCAGACAGACAGGGGACGTTCGTCTACAACACGGTCGGGGGCACCTGGCTGTTGATAATGTGCCTGTAAGTCCGACTTTCTTATCCAAAATTAGATGTCCAGCACGAGGGCGATCAACACAAGCCCCACCAATAACGCAAGTGACACAATGATGAGATTACCCCCCGGGGCCTCAACATCTAGTGCCTCAAAAGTGAAGTTGTAGCCGCTAGAAGAGGTCCCGAGTCCATTGAGCGTGAGATACAGGCCGAACTGTGAGCCCGTCTTGATGGCCATGTATTCTATGTTCCAGCCGTCGTAGTAGGAGACATTCCGTGTTGGGATCACAGAGTCAGAGAGTTTCCCGCTCGGGGGGATAGTCGTTGGCTGTGTGGAGGCACCCCTCTGACTGAACAGGGTTGCTTCATGCATGACGTTACTCGTCTGGCCATCTGGCAACGTGATACTCGACCGATCCCAATCAACCTCGATTGCCTGCGTGGACTTGTTGGTGATTGTGAAACTGATGCCCGAGTAGCCAATACCCAACTCTCCGGGCCTCATCTTGAACGAGATCGTGATGTTTTCATCCGAATAGGTCAAGACATCGCTCTGAACGGGTTGCAGAAGCCGGAAGGTATCTGCAGAGACAGTAAGGGACGCGACAATCACTAGAAGGAGCGCCCATCCGAGTGAGGCAGCTCTTCTACTTAGGGTTGATCTAGACATTATGTAGCCTCCTTTGTTTGGGATCATAGCGGAATGACCCGCCCTCTTGCAATAAGTCCAGAAGCGAAGCTAGGACCGGCAACAGAAGACGGCGATCGTTGCGAAAGTTGAGACACGCCTGCGTATAACAAAGCCGTGTTCACCTACTGGTCAATAATCACGAAACTGTCAAGCACTGCTATGGACTTATCTTCGAGTGAAGCCATAACTTGCAGCATTACCAGCCCAGGGGGTGTCTGCGAGCTGGTTTGCCAGATCCACGCGACACCACCATCTCTGGACGCTGTTCGAGGTGACAGATCAGATGACTCAACGGCTCCGTTCCTAGTATAGAGGGCTAGCGCGCAGTTGGCGTATGGTGTCGTGGTAATTTGGATGATTACTACGTCTCCTCTGACGACGGTTTCAGGGAGGCTATCAATCGCTAGTTCCAGATCTGCCTGTGGAGAAGAAGAATCGGCTAAAGGCCCCCCGAAGTCTATCGGGCCGAGGGATGCCGACTCATCATCATACCAGATGCTAAAGCTGCGAGTCGGATCGATGCCATCCGGGATTGCGATTAGCCCGGTTGCGATAGTACCAGACTTTAGCTCTCCTCCACTGAAGGCGTCCTCAAGCGGTACAAAGTCACCGTACCTGATCTGGTACTGCGAGTACCCCTGTGTGAAAACGAAGCTTGTCGGCCAAAAATACTCGCTTCCACTTGGTGCAACGAAGCAAAGCAGACACGGCCCTCCTAAAATGTTCTCTGTGTCTTCCTTCAGCTCTTCTGGTAACCCCATAATCTGCAACAGCCGGTCTGTAAGTGCGAAGCACATAATGGACAGTTCCCGACTACCGTCGTAGCTGGTAGTAATGAGCTGTGCCTTCTCCTTGTCGGGGAACTGATCCCAAAATTCGTCCTTGACCTGCCCGAACACTGAAGAAGAGACTACCAGCAACGTACCCATTACAAGCACGATCAGAACTCGTTTCATATCCATGCCTTCTTCTTAATCATACTGCTTCTACTCAACAATAGCCACACTAGCGAAGGCATTGTTCCCACGCTACGCGGAAACATCTCTCGGTGGAACTGAGATGGGTGTTTTGACAATCGATCGCCTGAGAAGGCTGCTATTCCCCTCCGCGGCCTCTTCCTGGGTGAATGTGGCCCCCGAAGGGGGTCCTCTGAGCCGATCTGTGGGGGTAAACTTACTAGAACCTCCTCCGTGAATGAGTCCGCTTTCTCTTGACTCCCTCCCTGGATCGTGTTATACTCCGTGTATCAGTCCGTATAATAGCCAATAAGCGGACTCTCAAGGAGGCTACCATGGGAAGGAAGATACCGGAAGTGCTGACTACAAAAGAACAAAAGGCGCTTCTAGCGCAACCAAACCCGCGATACCTCACCGGACATCGCAACCGTGTGATGCTTCGCTTGATGCTCGACACCGGCTTGAGATTGTCCGAGGCGATCCATCTTCGTTGGAAGGACATCGATCTCAACAGCGGGAAGGTGATGGTTAGACAGGGGAAGGGTGCAAAGGACCGAACGCTGTGGACCGGGGAAGAGAACCTAGCCGCGCTCTTGGCGTGGAAAGAGCGACAAGTGAGCGAGTGCACTGGAAGGTCTCAGAACGTCTTTACAACGAAGCTAGGCGGGCCCCTAAACCCTCGGTACATTCAACGGATGGTCAAGCGCTACGCGGTCAAAGCGGGCATTGAGAAGGACATCACGCCGCACACGTTGCGCCACTCGTTCGCAACTGACCTCTACAGGGAGACAACGAACATTCGCCTCACTCAGAAAGCGCTCGGACACGCTAACCTAGCGACGACGCAGATCTACACACACATCGTTGATGAGGAGCTAGAGGGTGCTCTGAAATCCTTTCGTTGCGCAACGGTCACAACGTAAAGAGGACGCGATTAGGACAAACGGTGAGTAGCAGGCCCCTCTGTTACTATCGAAGGCGAGATAGCCTTCTGCCCGGTTCCCTCGCGGGGGGGGCAATCAAGTCCCTTATTGATAGATAGTCCAGCTCTGGACCCTCTCGTTCTTGAAGTGGAAAAAGTACATTGCATGCGACCATTGATAGATCCACTCCTCCAACCCATTAGACGAATGGATGGTATTGTGCGGTCTGCCAAAAGCATAGCGCACCTGCTCCTTCGTCATGCCTATCCAGATGTCTCCAGCAACGATACGTTCGCAGGCTTCCCCCCAGTCTGGATAGAGGCGATCGCATCGTGACAAGTGGTAAGCCGGGGCGATAGAAACGACCAGCCACGCAAGCAGGAAGATTCCCGCCACGATCAGCACCATGCTGAGAACATCGTCATCCATGCTTCTCCTTTCGACTCAGAAGGCGCTCGGGCACGCGAACCTAGCCACGACGCAGATCTATACTCACATCGTTGACGAAGAGCTAGAGGGCGCTCTGAAATCCTTTCGCACGGCGTCGGTCACAGTGTAGACCATAGACACAGGAGTATCATGTCTGCCAACTGGCAAGAACGCCATTTTCGAAGTACAAATAGCTTCCCGAGTAGTCCCCATGCCGATAGACCCATTGCTCATGCACACCCCATGATCCCACGGATCGGTTGACTGTGTCGGGTCGCCCCCAGCTTAGCCGTACTTGCTCATCGGTCGCCCCCAGCCAAATCAACCCATCTGCGATCCGCAGACAGTCCGTCAATGACCATTCGGGGTGGGCGGCATGGACCTCTTCCGCAGATGGTGGTTGATGCATCGTCGGTGCGAGTAGCACAAGTAGCAGCACAAGAATTGCGATTCCCAGCAAGTAGTTTGGCTCTTTCATGTCACTCAGTCTTCCTCCTCGAGACACTCCTGGATCGTCTCAGACGCCCACTGTCGTCCTCGCCTTCAGAAGAGAGACTCACGATGATCTCTATCCCTTCGGCTCTTCCCTCTTGAGATACTCGAGAATCGCTTGCACAACCAGGTAGTTCACCGACCGATCCCGCTTCTCTCCGAGCTTAATGAGTCGTTCAACCGGGTTCTGTCCCCGCCTGCTCTGCGGATGTAGATCGAGAGCTTGTCCAGGACTATCTTCCCTGCCACGTCCCCTCCCTACTCCAAATGTCCGGACATTCCCTACGGCAACGACTCACAGGCGCTTCCGTCGTTGTCTCCATCTAGCCTGAACACATCGCCATAGCCCTGCTGCCTGCAGTAGTCGAAGCATGCTTGGGCTGCTGCATGCGTTGCGAAGTCGCTGCAGTTGAGATCTGGACCGGCACAATTGCAGGGCGGAGGCGGTGTGCTCCCAGCGGATACGGTTACAGTCCTGCTGGTGGATCCGATCTTCCCTCCGTTGTCGGTCACGGTAAGCGTTGCAGTGAAGCTCCGCGTTGTGGTCGCCGTGTAGGTGTGCGTGGTCGTCACCCCGGAAGCCGAGGCACCATCGCCAAAGCTCCATTGGTACGACACAATCGTCCCATCTGGATCGGTAGATGCAGAACCGTCGAAATCTACCTCAAGCGGTGAATCGCCTGACGAAGGTGTCCGCGTAAAACTCGCTACCGGCGAGAGGTTGACCACCGGTGGTGGCGTATCAACGTTCGGACAGCTAGCGGCTAGCAAGAGAATCCCCGTGAACACAATCGCAAGCGCCAAGAGACGAGACTTCATTCTTTCCTCCTTCCCCGATGATCTCATCTTATCTCTTGGGGGAATGGGGAGCAAACACCGGTCGACCTCAGCTTTTGCACGTGGCACGATATGCGAGCAATGCGGACACGAGTCAACGAGTTCCTCGCACGTCATTGCACGCACCCCAACGTCACTGTACTGACAAGCATGAATCGTGTGAAGTGGCCGCTGATTCATAGACTGCGACGCACCTCCCAAGAGGAGCATGAGGGCGGCTACTTGACAATCAGCTTCACGGGATCGGTATCACGGCTGAATAGGTCCGGCTCTTCCGATACGAGAGTTCTCGGGCCATCCGGAGTTTGGACGGGGAAGGTCGAGCGTGCATAGAGATTGTGATACTTCTCCGCCACCGTCTTAAGGACTCTCGCAGCTTTCTTCCAGCCGCCTCTGCCCCCGTATTCGTCCGGGTTGACGCCATGCATTCGCGCTTTCGCCGAATATCGCTCAAGGACTGCTCTACGGAAGTTCTCTGTGTCCTCTTCGCCGAATCCGTCTATCTCAATGGTCTCTAGTGCCGCTAGACAGAGAATCTCGGATTCGGCACTCATCTTCGGGCCTCCTCCAGAGAGGCCCGCTCTAGCACGAAGCTGTTGGAATGTCGAGGCCACCTCCTCATGTGGAACGTCCAGCGCTAGGACATTGATGGCGATATATGGAGCCTGTCGTCGATGCGTGAGAGCGTTGCAGCTGTGAGCCCGGTCACGACTGCTGTGCTTGATCCCGTACATGGTTATGCGAGGCCAGATCCCCGCCAGAATAAGCCATACCGCCCACTCGAATCCTCTAGGCTGATCTAGCGAATCCAAGGCCATTTCACCTACGCAACGATCCGCGAGTCGATCGGCCCACCTAGCCAACGCCTCTGCTTTGGGCGAGCGACACTCAAGCAGATCCACCGTGTGGGCACGTTCTCCCTGCAAAAGGGAAATGAGGCGCGACTTAGGGCAAATGGAGGGACTCCTGATACCCAGCATAGTCCCTGAGGGACTTGCCACAGCTTCGTAAAGAGAAATCACCTCCTCACCTCGTCCTATCGCTTCCACAACGTTCGCACTCAGCCATGGCACGGTCCGGGGAAGTGAGAATTGGTATGTGACCTCAATGATCGTTCTTGTGGACTCGCTCGTCTCCCTTTCGAGCCATTGCTCCGCTTCCTCGCGACTCAGCGGTTCCACACGACCCAATACGTCCTGACGTGCCCTCAGAACGATGGGCAATGCCTCTGCGTACGCAACGATGCTCTGCAGCGAACCACTTTTCAGCGGGTACGCCACCGCGCAATCCCTATCCTTGGGCACTGACTGAGATGATCTCTCGAAGTGACCGAGAGTGATCTCCAGGAAATCCTCAGCCGCGTCCTCAACGTCCACCAGACTCCGGGTCGTTTTCATGCGAGTGGGCAACCACCGGTCAAACAGGTCTTTCAAGGCGTACCGCCCTGAAACCCTATTGAACTGCTCTAGGCCGTAGGTTTTGATGGCAGCGTCACGGAACGTTGGCCAGATCTTGTCTTCCATCTTTTCTCGCATGGTGACCTAACTCCCCCCCAATTACGTACATCATAAATTTAAGGTGTGGAGCAGTGCAAGCCGGACTGCGGAGAGTCTGAGTTCGTCAAGTCTGGGCGCACCTCCACAACTGGAGTAACCAATGACGGATGAAGCGATGCGCAACAGGACTGACAACACCTGCCGACAAGCTTGGAGGCTACGGCGACAGGTGCTGTGCGGACTACCCACGAAGGGCAATCTGATCGCTAGCATAGCAGCTAACGAAACCAGCTGCAAGGCTTCCGAATGGATTCCAATCCTTCGCGGGGAGCGCATCTCTGCGGGGGTTCTTTGGGTCCAACCATGTAAAAATGGACCCAGCGGCCTGGCAAACGCCGCACACCAAAACTGCCCTCCCGGAGTTGGCTGCCGGGATGTACTGCGACCGTTTGGCCAGTGGTCCAGGCAGGGGGCTGAACAACCCGGCCCGGAAGTGAGGCGTGGTGACGCTGCTTCCATAAACGATCTTGAACGCGTACGGCACAAATCCCCAGAGGCTGCATCGAGAGCCTCGCGCAGAGCAGTCATAAGCTCGCAGTTGCGTTTGGGGGGCCGGAGCGATTGGTCCACGATACGGACGGTCCACAAACCTGCCATGACATCACCCTCCGGCTACTGCTGACAGGCGTAGCCAGCTGTCCAATCACTAGGCCGGGGCATATACGGGTTGGAGTGCTTTGCCTTCGGGTAGGAAGGAAGCCCAAGGCTCGGGCGCAGGATGCAAGTGAAAACCGGGATAGAGTGAGATGATCCGCAACGAGAGCAGTCCTGAGGAGGCAGTTGCGAGCTGGTCGGCGGAGGAGCGCGCCGAAGCTGCAAGGAACTTCCACGAATTCATCGAGATCCTTCGCGAATGGGACAGTAAGGAAAGAATGAAGAGGGCAAGGCGTATAATAGACTCAGCTTCGCCGGAGGAGTAGTGTATAGACAGCATGAAGAAGGTGGTTGCGTACATTCGAGTTTCCACAGAGGAGCAGGCGTCACATGGGCATTCCATGGAGACGCAGCGGCAGATGCTCGCTGACTACGCACGCGGCCATCAGCTTCAGATCGTTGCGACATTCGAGGAGTCACATTCCGCGTACAAACCCGGGCGGCCTGAGTTCAAAGCGATGCTGGCTTTCCTCCGAAAACGCAAGGACGTGGGTGGTGTTCTCGTGTATAAGCTTGACCGACTCGCCCGCAATCTCAGTGACTACTCGGCTCTCGAAGAGATGGAAGGCGTTGACATCATCTCTGCGACGGAATCTCTCCCAGACGGTGCGTCAGGGAGGTTCGTTGCCACAATCCATGCAGCCGTCTCACGGCTCTACAGCGACCAGCTAGGCGAGCGCGTGAGGCACGCTTCCAGAACAAAGGTTCAGAAGGGCGGATGGCCCGGACCCGCCCCGACGGGCTACATCAATGATCGTGAGGAGAAGGTACTGCGTCCTGATCCGGAGATGGCTCCGATTGTCCAGCTCGTCTTCGAGACGTACGCTCGCGAGGACATTGCACTCTCACAGCTTGTGATGCGCGCCCGCGAGTTGGGCCTCCGAACACGCAAGGGAGGCATCCTATCCAAGGGACCACTTCACCACCTTCTCACAAACCCGATCTACTACGGGATGATCCGATGGGAAGGTGATCTGTACCCAGGCAATCACAAGGCGCTGATCTCGAAGGAGCTATTCGATCGAGTACAGGAACGTTTGCGGGGGAAGAGTTCGCCACTCACGAAGCGATCGTTCCCGTACCGGGGCTTGATGACGTGCGGCTATTGTGGTTGCAGCATCACGGCTTCCCTGATCAAGGGTCGGTATCGCTACTACCATTGCACGCGGGGCAAGGGACAGTGTGCCCAGAGCTTCATTCGAGAAGAACAGGTCAGTCGGCTCTTCCTCCCGATTGTGGAGCGTGTGCACGTGTCGGAATCGTTGACAAGAGTACTGCTTGCCGAGATCCGCACAGAAGGAAAACGTCGCCAACAAGAGGCCAAGGTCCGAATACGGGTGATCAACGGCGAGCTGGGCGAGTTCCATGAGATGCGAGACAGAGGCTATGAGGACAAGTTGAAGGGCACCCTTTCGGAGGCGCGCTGGGTGGAGATGGAGCGACGTTGGGCGGAGCGGGAAGCCCAACTGAGGAATCAGATCGCTGCTCTTGAGGCCGGAGTCGGACCCGCAGAGGACGAAGCGGAGGCGACTTTCAAACTCCTCCAACGCGCTCCTGAACTGTATCGTCACCAGCCACACGCCGAACGGGTCCGATTGCTGAGAACGCTGCTTTCAAACTCGATCCTTGAAGGCGGAAAGCTAGAGCCTATCTACAAAACGCCCTTCGACTTAGTAGCCGAAGGGGTCTCCCGTTCTAACTGGCTCCCCGGGGAGGACTCGAACCTCCAACCATTCGGTTAACAGCCGAGTGCTCTACCAATTGAGCTACCGAGGAATGCGTCTTTATTCTATCGGCCTGCTAAGCCTTCGTCAACTTTCTTAAGCCGCAGCGTATAAGAGCTGGTGAATAACTTTTGATGCCTGTTTAAGATCAGCAATAGCAATGTGCTCTTCCGTCGCGTGTGCCGCCTTCCCGCCGAAGCCGAGGACGACCGCGTCGATCCCTCTCCCATTCAGGATCAGCGCGTCCGTTCCCCCTGTGATAACCTGGGTCTTTGGCTCAAGGCCGGCAGCAGCGATCGCCTGTTTAGCCAGTTGCACAACTGGAGCGTCCTCGGATACCTGTGACGCCTTATACTCCAGATCGACCTTTACCTCGATCTGTGCTCCCATCTCCTTTGCTGCCTCTTCGAAGGCACGTTGCATCACCTCGGCCTGGCGCATGCACTTGTCAT
>Ga0315547_1002692_pt1 | contig 12225 bp, 8 predicted proteins | sample SalMarSW160240MG_2_FD_202542 | JGI IMG/M metagenome (GOLD analysis project Ga0315547, IMG submission 202542) | Salt marsh sediment microbial communities from the Plum Island Ecosystem LTER, Massachusetts, United States - Salt Marsh Sediment SW1601-240 ... | reverse complement strand
AAACCGATCGTTAGCCCGACACGTCCCGGGCGACGCTGCGCCGCTTCCTGAATGGCCCCTTGAATACGCTCATCGCCAGAACCCAGAACCACGAGCCCCACATCCAGCGCCAGGATGTCATCGAGGATTTTCACGAGGAGATCCAGTCCTTTCTGCGCGTCGAGGCGCGAGATCATCCCGAGCAAAGGCCTCTTCGCGAGTAAGGGATCGAGAGTCATCTCCTGGATCAGCGACTCCTTGCACGCCTGCTTTCCGGCAATCTTGCCAAGAGAGTATGGAGCTGAAATATGGGGATCTCGTGCCGGGTCCCATAGTTGATAGTCGACACCGTTGAGGATTCCATGGAGGGATGCCCTACGATATTGAAGGATCCCCTCCATGCCCATGCCGTATTCCGGGGTTTGGATTTCCTTGGAGTAGGTAGGGCTTACCGTTGTTATGGCATCGGAGTATACGATGCCGGCCTTGAGCAGGCTGATTTTTCCGTAATATTCAAGCCCTTCAGGATGAAAGAATTCCTCTCCCGAGAGTCCGGTTACCGAGAGCTTCTCCGAGGGGAAGAGCCCCGGATACCCCAGGTTATGGATTGTGAAAATAGTGGCTGTTGCTCCGAGAAATGGCGAGTCTCTATAAGGCCCCCTAAGCAGAGCGGGAACCAGCCCGGTCTGCCAGTCGTGGCAGTGTATCACATCGGGTTTGACGGACAATGTCTCGACGGTTCTCAAGGCCGCATGTGAAAAGAAGGTGAAACGCTCCAGGTTGTCGTAGTAATCCCCCATGGGATTTCCATAGAGGTTGGGCCTGTCGTACAGATCCTCTCGTTCGATCAAGTAAACCGGAAGACCTGCCTCAGTTTTGGCTCCCAGCACCTGAGCCGCAAGCTCGGAGTTCCCAAGGGGAACCTTCAAATCTCTGAGGAGAAGGCGAGGTTCGAATCCTCCCTCCCGAACAACGCGATAAAAGGGAAGCATCAGGTCCACGTCTACCCCGAGACGCACCAGAGCATTGGGTAAGGCACCGGCCACATCGGCAAGTCCTCCGGTCTTGGCAAAGGGAACCGCCTCTGGGGATAGAAACAGCACCTTCAAGTTATCAGCCATAGAAATACCTCAGTTCGTCCAGTTTGCCCTCAAGGTCTGCGAGATATTTCTCGCGCTCAAAGGCCTCGTAAAGGGCATGAAGCGTGGTGACGACTCCTTCCTGGTAAAAATCAGGCATGATGGTCCCCCCCATTTTCTCGATTTGTTACAAGGACACACCCTGTTTTAATCGGTGGCCACAGACTAGTATACTGCCACAAAATCCTCTCCCTGGTCAAGTCTCTGGCAACAGGCGCGTAGGCTTGAAGATCCTATTCCCCTCTTAAACCCGGTTGGATAGACTACCGTAACCCTTTGGGGGAGGGGGGAGCTTGCCGTAACCGGGGATTGGTATTGGCTCTGGCGCGATGGACGCGTGCCTATTACTGGTGGGTAAGGGAAAGAAGGATTAGAACCAAGAGGGAACCAAAACGACCGAGCATGGTTTCACGGCAGATAGGGACGCCACTCCCTCTTTTCATGAAAGAAGCGAGGCCTTGTGGCCCCGAAGGGAGGCCTCCATAATGGTAATAAATAACGAGTGCAGGAAAAGTACTTTATTCCAGTATAAAAAACCTGGTCCTCAGGGCCAGGTCAGAGTTCAGTGGCTCTGCCGTATGAAGTGCAAAGACTCTAAACCCGAAGCACGAAATCCGAAATCCGAAATCCGAAACAATATTTAATGACTAAAATTCAAATGATCCAAACAATAGACGTATCTGAGATCGTGAATATGATTTTGTTTTTGTCATTAGGGAATTTGATATTTGATTTTGTTTCGAATTTCGATATTCGAATTTCGAATTTTGCCAATGACTTTTGCGTACATCATGCCCTCTGGGCTTAGACCAAAGCCGGCCCCTCTGGGGTCGGATATTTACTCGCGTCACGATAACAAGGTAGAAGAAAAGATTCACTTAAGGGCACGTTTTCCAGAAAAAAACTAAATGTGGGTTAAATCGTCTTTTTCCTCGGCTTCTCCCTTAACCTTTCCTTCCAGATACTGCCTGGCTATATTCTTACCCGCCAGGCCAAAGGACAGGGAAAGGGCAAAAACGAAACCGCCAAAGAGTATTGTAAACGCCACAATAACGGTGCCACGACCTATGCCCAGTTGTTCCAAAGCCATGACAGAGGCAAGCAAGACCACAATGGTCTTAACGCCCTTACTTAGCAGGCGTGAGAACCTTACTCCCGCATTAACAGAGGCTATGAGCGTCGCCCTTCCCAAGAAATTACCAAGTATGTATCCGATGATGATAAGTAATGCAGCTACAAATAGGTCAGGAAGATAGAGGAAAAATTTCTCAAGAAGCTTTTCTATTGCAGGAACCCTTAGGGTATACAGTGCGATAATGACGAATATGATCACTACAAGCCAATAAAATATTCGACTCAATAGCCTGGCGGGGGGCTCTTTTATGCCAACTTTCCCAAATGTTTCGGTTATGCCTACCTTGGCGCAGAATCGGTCTACCCGGAGGACGTTTGCAATTTTTGATACAACGTATTTCACGATCCAGGCTGCGATGAAGCCAAAGACAAATATGATTAAACAGGTGAGCAGGTTCGGCATGAATACGAGAAGCCTCTGTATAAAATCTTTCAGTGGCTCTGTCAAAATATGCTCAGATATATCTTTCATAAAAGCCTCCCTGGTTTACGCTCGGCTCAAACTTGCTGTTCCCATTTCTCAACAAGGTGCGTTTTTGCCTCCTCAAAGGCGATGCAGAGTTCTTCGAGCCTTTGTTCCACCTCCTCAGCCGTACTCTCCCAGGTCTCGATCACAAAGGACGCCACCTTACCAAGATAAAGAGGTGTAAGTGATTTGAGCAAATGCTCCTGGCTCATCACTCTCTTGTGATAAGCGAGGGCAAAGTTGTATATAATCTCCACCCATAAATCGTCTGGCAATGAGAAGTTGTCTTTTGTCTTCCCAGCCATATCTCCAAGATAGCGCAGCAGTTCAGCCGGCAAAAAGGACTCATAGAAAGAAGAGAGCTCTTCTGCGCCAAGCTTGAATTTTTCAATCATTCCATCCAGGTTAACCTTGATAGGTTCGAGGCCGACAGAGTAGACAAATCCAAATGTCGAAACTGACTCAGAGTTCGAGACTTTACTCCATAGCGGAAAATATTCTTCGGTGAGGTCAAATACAGAACTGACCACCTGATGGAGCATTGCACTCAGGTCGGCCCCTGGGTCTTTGGCGTCATGAATCTTTGCCCCCAAGAAGGCTTGGCATACCTTGAAGGCATTGGCAACTGCTGTTGTGGTCATCCAGATGTCGATGCCGAAGCGGGCTACATTCGTATCCCACACATCCTTGGTGAGATAAAAGGATGCAAGCCTTCCTGAGAATCCGAAGTCGCCACCTATGGGCTGCCGGATTCTCTTGCCATAAAGTGCCCTGGTTATGGGATATACAATCGTATTGGTAATGGTTCCATCGTACTTATGTCTCAGATAGTAAGGTGAAACATAATCGTAGCCTTCATTGAGAATGGGCTTTATCAACAATTCAATCCATTCAGGGGTTATGCTCCTCAGGTCAGAGTCGACCACGGCACATGCCTTTACCTTGAGGACTCTGGCTATTTCGAAGATCGTCCTAAAGGCACTCCCTTTGCCCGGTACTCCATGATACGGGGTTACGAATTTGCGATAGCCCCCCAATTGGTGGCGCACTAACATGGAGGCAAAATCAACGGTAGTCTCCCTCACAACCTCCATGGTCCCATCAATTGATCCGCCATCAGAGTTCACGAGGACGGATTTTTTATCGGGAAAATATTTGGAAAGCCCGGCCTCGACGGCCTTCACTACGTGAACAATGGTCCGGGCGTTGTTATAGCTTGGAACGCCGACGAGGATATCAGCTTCCTTGATTTCTTCAATCTGCTCCCGAATGTCTTCTCCGAGGATTACGGAATTCTCAGACATGGTTCCTGACATCTTTGATTTTTCAAAAGTATAGCTTCACGAGTAAGGTATGTCAACGCCAAAAACCTCGGTGTAGATAAGGTCTCACGGACATGACAGATTTGCATCGGCGCTGGGCAATCACCTTTTGCTGAGATGGCGGGAGAATGTCCACCCCGTTTTCACAGATCTCACCTCGAGTCTCGCTTCGTGCCTGGATTCGCAAATACGGTGGCGTATCTGGTCAGCTTGTTTCGGAAATCTTGCTCACCCCATTCGGCCCGAGCCTTTCGACGGTGAGCCATTCGGCCTCGAGCTCATGGCCGAGAGGCTCAGGGCCGAACTGCTCGGACCGAGGGCAGCTGAGCCGAGGTCTAAATAGGCCGGTCATCAAACTTATGAATCGAAGGAGTTGGTGAAGAGCGCGTGAATCATGCCCAGGTAACCAGCCCCATGGCGAAGCGATTTTCCAGCCTCTCTTTGCTGGGCGTGATTCGCACGGTATAGCCGAAGCGGCCTGTCTTTTGGCAGGGAATTTTTCCATGGAATATGTAGAGCCCATCAGCCGAACCCTCAGAGTATAGCTGTACCATTTCCCTATCTGAAAAATCTCCGTTTTGGTCCAACCTCCCATAATAGGCCTCTACCGTGATATCTTCAGGTGTGAGCGACCCGAGCCTGATCTTTGCCACCACCTCAAGCTCCTCTCCGGCGGTCATATCCAGGCTATTGCCTGAAGACACCTCCTCTATGGCAATCTCATGCCAGCCGGTCATGAGCTTTTGCCTCCAGACGGCCAGATCCTTGGCGCCTTCAAATCCGCTATGAGACAGGGTATTAAAACGGCTTGAGCAGGGAAGGTAGTATCGCTTGACGTATTCCTGAACCATCCGGTGAGAGTTAAAGGCCGGAACCAGCCGCCTGAGCCCGGCCCTCATCTTCTCCACCCAACCTCGCGGTATGCCGTCCGGCCCTCGTTGGTAAAAGAGGGGGGTGATTTCCTCCTCCAGAAGGTTGTAAAGGTCCCGGCTTTCAATGGTGTCCTGGGTCTCATGATCCTGGTAGGCCTCGCCGTGTCCAATGGCCCAGCCGAAGTCACGATGATACCCCTCATCCCACCAGCCATCCAGAACACTGAGGTTCAAGGACCCGTTTGCCAGGGCCTTCATACCACTTGTCCCACAGGCCTCCAGGGGCCGGCGGGGTGTATTGAGCCAGATGTCACATCCGCTAACCAGCCGCTGAGCGAGGTGCATATTGTAATCCTCGAGAAATACGATGCGCCTGCGGAATCGTTCCTCCCTGGCAAGGTGGAAAATCGCCTTTATCAACTCCTTTCCCTCGTTATCCTGAGGGTGCGCCTTTCCTGCAATGATGATCTGAACCGGGCGCGCCGGGTGATTGACGATACGATCGAGCCGCTCAGGGTCCCTAAAGAGAAGTGTTGCCCTCTTGTAGGTAGCAAAACGCCGGGCAAAACCGATGGTGAGTGCCTCAGGGGTCAAGACCTCGCTGGCTGATTGAACCTCAACCGTAGAAGCCGCCCGCTTATTGAGTGCCTCCTGGAGGCGGGCCCTGACAAAGCCAACCAGGTTCTCCCTGCACCGTTCATGGGTCCGCCAGAGCTCCGGATCCGGAATCCGTTCCGCCTGTTCCCAGACCCTCTCATTATCCGGATCCTCTGCCCAATCCGGGCCTAAATAGCGGTCAAAGAGCGCAGCCATATCCCTCGATATCCAGGTGGGCACATGGATACCGTTCGTGAGGTAATCGATGGGTACATCCTCCACGGGATGGTGATGCCAGACCTTCTGCCACATAGCCTGCGAGACCTGCCTGTGAAGCCTGCTTACTGCATTGGTGTATGCCGAGAGCCGAAGGCCAAGGGTACTCATGCCAAAGGGTTCGGAGCTATTCTGGGGATCGAGACGCCCGTAGCCCAACAGGACCCTGAAGTTGATCCCCAGATCCTTTGCGTACTCCTCAAAATACGCGCGGAGCAGCTCCGGGTCGAAGAGATCGTTTCCGGCGGGTACCGGCGTGTGCGTGGTGAAGACCGTGGTGGCCAGGACAACCTCTCGTGCCGCGTCAAAGGAGAGCCCCTTCTCCTTCCTCAGGATATTGATCCTCTCGAGTGCGGAAAAGGCCGAGTGACCTTCATTGATGTGGATAACGGTCGGCTCAATCCCCAGGGCCTTGAGTGCCCGAACCCCGCCGATCCCCAAGACCATTTCCTGTCTGAGACGCATCTCACGGTCACCGCCGTAAAGCTGGGCCGTAACGCGGCGAAACTCGGCCGGATTGGAACCTGTATTCGTATCAAGCATATACAGGGGCACCCTGCCCACATCGATGCGCCATATGAGGATCTGTACCGGTTGCCCCTTGAAGTCCACTGAAACCGTTCGAGGCCGACCTTCTTCATCCCTGACGAGGGTGACCGGCATGGTGTCAAAGGCATTCATCGGATAGGTCTCCATCTGCCAGCCATCAGCACTGAGGTACTGGCTAAAGTATCCCTCCTGGTAAAGCAGGCCTATCCCGACCAAGGGCACATTTAAATCACTGGCTGATTTGAGGGTATCTCCTGCAAGCACTCCCATACCCCCGGAGTAGATAGGAAGGCATTCGGTCAGGCCGAACTCTGCTGAGAAATAGGCTGCCTGAAAGGGCATCGCCGGGTAGTAATCCTCCGCCAGGATACGGGGTTGGGAGATGTAACGGTCAAAGCTCTGGGTCAGCCCCTCCAGCTGTGCAAGGAAGTTACGGTCCCGGGACAACTCATTGAGCCGTTCCTGACTCACACGACCCAGCAACAATACCGGGTTATGCCCACATTCCTCCCACAACCTCGGATCGAGCCTCTGAAAGAGATCCTGGATCTCATCCTTCCAGCTGAAGCACAGATTATATGCCAGACGCTGCAAGGGCTCGATCTCCTTGGGGATATTGGGGACTACCTTATATTTGATCCTCGGCTTCATACGCCACCACGAGATAAACGTTTATCTTGCCGGCCATCCTGTCAGGCCATAATACGAGCGAAGCCCCGCCTCAAACCGATGTGGTGTTACCAGCATACATTTGGCTAAGTGCTTCGATTCTCAAATATAGTCACGTATCTAAACGAGAAATATCTAAACAAATGCTCACTCAGCACTTAGTCCCGAGGGAATAAATACGTTACCGTATTTATAAATCGAGGGACTAAGCTTGACAAACTCGTAAAAAGTCTCCCAATCGTCATGCCGGACTTGATCCGGCATCCAGAACCTATTGAATTTACTGGATTCCGGCTTTCGCCGGAATGACGAAAGAGGCAGATTTCAGACTTTTTACGAGACCATCAAGCTTCGAATTGCAAAATAAAAAATGCAAAGTGCAAAAGTTAAAATTAGTTTTCCTAACATGGTTATTACAGTAATCTCATGTCTTGCATTTTGCATTGGACGTCTTCAAAACCTTACCATTAATCCGCGCGGATAAATGGTAAGGTTTTGAGCGATGAAGACGTGTAATTCTCATATGTATAGGGGGAATTCCAATCAAGAAAAGCGCCTTTTCTCCTCCTCCACCACATCAATCAGATCATAGTATATTCGCGGAATCTTATGCTCCACTCGCTCCCATGAGACGGTCTGCGGCATCTCGAAGATGCTTTTCTGGGTCTTTCGCTCCACCTCCAGGATGGCCTCGGCGAGGCCTTTTTTAATGAAAGGCTTGAACTCGGGGTGGGTAGTAACGAACCTCAAGAACTTCTCCGTCATTTTATACGGCGCTGCCAGAACCTCCCCTGCCTGGAGGATGGAGTGATAGAAGACTTCTTTAACAAGGTATTCCTCTGCATCGCGGTCGTGCTTGAGGTTGCTGAAGCTCGCGTCATCCGAATATTTCTTGATCTGCTCCTCAGCTACGGCCTGATAGGTTATGGCCAGGTTCCTGAAGAAGCTGTCGGAGATCTCCAGTCCCTCCTCGATGATGAGGGCATTCATCAGGGTGGTCACGATATCGATGGCCATTCGGTTGAGTCCTTTTGCCTGATCCTCAGCTGATACCTCCTGATGCTTATGCTCGAAGGGTTCATCGCTGAACATGACCTGGGCGGGGGAGGAGGCTTTACGGTACACCTCTATCAGGGTGAAGATCTCCACCCCCCAGTTAGTGGCAAAGCGCATCCTCTTAAGCAGATCCACGTGGAACGCCACCTCGCCTGAAAGCTGGTAATTGAAGCTCAGCAGGAAATCGATCATGCCGAGCATCTTCTCCTCTTTTGTTTCCGTAAACTTCCTCTTGAGTGAAAGCAAAAGGGGATCCAGGAGCAGCCGTTTCACCCTCCCGTAGAGCTCCCCTCGGTCGGAGATCCTCGCGTAGTAAGCCTTTGAGAAGTCGTAGTTGAGCACCACTACCGGATAGAAGAGCCGGTCCAGTTGTATTCTCTTGAATGTCCGTATGTCGGCATCGATCAGCCCAATCGACTCCGCTCCCAAGGCAATCGCAATGCCGAAGCTCATGAACATGTTCTTGCCCTTGCCGGGCTCTCTGATGTTGAATCCCGCCTCATTGAGCTTTGAGTAAATGGTGCTGAAGCCCGGACCATCGTTCCACTGGATAAGGTAGTTCTTTATCCCCACGGATTGTATGAGATCCCTCAACTGAAAGGCCTCCTCTTCGGTGGCCCTATCAAGGCCAAAGACAATGTTGGAAAGGTAGGCCATCCGATTGAGGTTCCTGAGGATGTTTCTAAAAACGGGAAGATTGGAGGGATCCGTGTATTCACTTGCCAGCAGCGGGATGATCAGGACCGTCTTCTTCCACCTTGAATGAAGCCTGAGTTGGGGACGAAGGTGTCTCGGGTTGTGACGAAGGATATGGAAGGTGTTTATCCGCCCGCTTTTCTGTGAGTATTCCGAAATGGCTGATCTCCTCTTCTCAGTGTAAGCTCACGCGCCAAGATACCCTTAAATGATGGGGCAAGCTTGGCAAGTTAAGGTGTGAATATAGTATAAGCATGAATAGGGTGTCAAGCCCGTCTAAAACGCCATCATCTTTCTTTATAAGCATGAATCGGTAGCCTTATACTGCCCATGGTATCTTTCCCTTGACAGAAACCTATCAGGTGCGTAATTTTGAAGCAAAGCATTTTTGATGGTTTCGTAAAAAGTCATTTTTTCCATTTTTCTGTCATTCCGGCGGAAGCCGGAATCCAGTAAATTCAATAGGTTCTGGATGCCGGATCAAGTCCGGCATGACGATTAGAAGACTTTTTACGACTTTGTCATTTTTAAACTCGAACAAGCATCAAAAAAGCGAGAGCAAAAAGTATGGGCTACGATACGGCATTACGGGCTTACACCTCAAAAAGGATCGAGGAGATCGAGTCGGCGGACATCCTTGTGGGAATCCCCTGCTACAATAATGAAAAGACCATCGATCATGTCATTCAGATGGTCACCCACGGACTGGCCAAGCATTACAAGGACAAAAGGAGCGTGATCCTCGTTGCCGATGGGGGCTCCACGGACGATACCAGGGAAGTTGTCAAGGAATTTGAGATCAAGCCATGGCAGGAAAAGATCATCTCCATCTACCGGGGCCCCGCCGGCAAAGGCTCCGCCTTTCGCTCGATATTTGAGGCAGCCAAACGGCTCGACGTCAAGGCCTGTATGGTAGTGGACTCAGACCTCCGATCCATTACCAGCGACTGGGTCAAGTACCTCCTCGAGCCCGTCATGAAGGGCGGCTATCAGTACGTATCCCCTGTGTACTCTCGCTACAAGTATGATGGGACCATCACCAACAACATCGTCTATAACCTCACCCGGGCCCTTTATGGCCTCAGAATCCGCCAGCCCATAGGCGGGGATTTCGCCTTTGACGGGAGCCTGGCTTCTTACTACATAGAGCAGGATGTGTGGGAATCTGATGTGGCCCGCTACGGCATCGATGTGTGGATGACCACCAACGCAATCGCCAGCAATCTAAAGATCTGCCAGTCCAACCTTGGCGTAAAGATCCACGATGCCAAGGACCCAGCCGAATCCCTGGGGCCCATGTTCCGCCAGGTAGTGCACACCCTGTTTGTGCTCATGGAGCAGCATGAATCCTCATGGAAGTCGGTGAAGGGCAGCCGTACCGTGCCCATGTTCGGGCTCGAAACGTTTATAGAGCCGGAGCCCATCAAGGTTGATCTGGGCCGGCTGGTCACCGAATTCAAGACGGGATTTCGTCAGTTCAGGGGCATCTACCAGGATATATACTGCCCTGAGTGCTACGAGCAGCTCAGGCGATGCGCGGCCATGGCCAAGACCAAGCTTGAGATGCCGGTGAGCACCTGGGTCCAGATCCTCTACGAAACCGCGGCCACCTTCCATGGCTGGGCTTACAACCGCACCCAACTGGTGAACCTTGTCACCCCCTTGTATTTGGGACGTGTGGCATCATTCATCAATGAAACGAAGGATATGAGCTCAGCCCAGGCCGAGAAGATCGTGGAGCAGCAGGCACAGGTGTTCGAGGACTACAAGGACTACCTGATACAGATATGGGACGAGAAGGCGAAGGAGAAACGCTGAGGGCTTACCAGTGGGGCTGGTTGCCGATGCGATGGCCCATCACCTCAAGGGTGTCCGTTACCACCACGAAGGCATCCGGATCTATGCTGCTGACCAGTTGCTTCAGAATGGAGAGCTCCCTGAAGGTGATCACCGTGTACAGGATCTGTTGCTCCTGGCCTGTGTAGCCTCCCTGACCTCGCACGATGGTTACACCCCGTTGTACCTTCTCCTGGATCTCGCGGGTGATCCTCTCCCACTGGGGTGAGATAATGTAGACCGCCTTCCTCTGGCTCAAGCCCGTTACCACCAGATTGACTATATAGGCGCTCACGTAGATGTAGACAAGGGTATAGAGCGAATTCTCCAGGGAAAAGAACACGGCTCCAATCAAGAGCACCAACGCATTGAAACCGAGAATGGTGGATCCCAGCCGGACGGAGAACCGTTTCATGAGGATGATCGATAAGATGTCCAGGCCGCCGGCTGATCCCAGGGATCGCAAGATAATCCCTGAGCCTACCCCGCTGATGATCCCGGCCAGGATTGCGCTCAGTATCTTGTCATGGACAGGGAACATACCATAGGGCCATGCCAGGGCAGCAGAGAAGATAAAAACCCCGGCAAGGCTGTAAAGGAAGAAGCGGCGCCCCACATATTTCCACCCGAGTGCATAGAGGGGTATATTGAGCACAAAATAGAGCACCCCCACCTGCAAGGAGGGCGCTACATAGTGGAAGATCAAGGCCACGCCGGTAAATCCCGCGGCAAGGAACTTCTGGGGAATCAAGATCCCATTAATTCCCGCTGCACAGAGCACGCTTCCCAGGGCAATGAGTATCATGTTCCACAACACCTGCCCCGCAGGTCTCAGCGCAGATGTCCACCGCCGTTTCGCCATCTATCCCTTGTCCTCTTTTTATTGATCTTTAGGAAGGCCCTCTTCCCCGCTTGATGCGCCCGTGGCCGGCTCCAACTGGGCATCCGATGAATCTGGGCTGGACGTATCATCCGTGGATGCTTGTTCTAATTCCTCATCCCTCTCGTCAGCCTCGCTGCCTTCTGTTTCTTCCGGCTCAGCAGGAGGCTCCTTTACGCCCTCGTCCCTCTCTGAGCCGCCCACCTGCCTGCTGGGAGAAAGTCTTCTTGGTTTTGAAATCCCTGGGAGGGAGCGGCGTATCGTGCCTACCTTGCTCGCGCTCGATACAGGGCTGTGGCTCTCAACCCTCTGTCGATCGAACGCTAAGATCCCGATGGATTCAATCCCGCTTTCGCTGTAATGCCACACCGCAGCGTAATTCACATTTTTCAGCATGTCCTTAAGGATCTGCTCGATTCTCTGATTCATGTAACGCTTGGGTGGGATCTTATAGGCAAGGGGCGCCGTGGTGAATATCCTTATGCCTGTTAACTGCGTTAATTGATCAAAGGCCTCTGACAGAGAGATGGCGCCAAAATCAATCGACCATCGCGCACCTTCCTCTCTCTCAGCAAGCGCCACACCGCGCGTAGAAACTACAAGGGCAGAAACCAGGGTAAAAAGGCCCGCCCATAATCGTAACCTTGCGAATCTCAAGGGCGCCTCCAAAAAACAGTTCCCATTTCTCGCGGCACTCCTGCGGTTGGCTTACTCAAACCCCACTGGGGCTCACGGACAGTTACTACCGATGGCA
>Ga0315547_1002690_pt1 | contig 12232 bp, 8 predicted proteins | sample SalMarSW160240MG_2_FD_202542 | JGI IMG/M metagenome (GOLD analysis project Ga0315547, IMG submission 202542) | Salt marsh sediment microbial communities from the Plum Island Ecosystem LTER, Massachusetts, United States - Salt Marsh Sediment SW1601-240 ... | reverse complement strand
GAAGAAGATCCTCCTTGGCGGAAAGGGGCCGGTGCTTCTCGACGTGATCACCTACCGTCTGACCGGTCATTCCCCCTCGGATGCCTCCGCCTATCGCACCAAGGATGAGGTCGCCCTCTGGGAGAAGCAGGACTGTGTGGCCACTTTCGGCCGCTATCTGGTGGACAACGGCCATGCCGACAAGAAACAGCTCGAAGAGCTCAAGGAACAGGTGGTGAAGCGCATCGCCCGCACTCTCGAGCTGGCATCGTCCCTGGAGATCTCGCCCCGGCTGCGGATCGACGATCGGGACCGTATCGGGGATCTGATGTTCAGCAATCAGAAGGTCGAGAAGTTCGACGACCGGGAACCGGAAGTTCTGATACCCTACCAGGAGAATCCACGGATCCAGGCCAACAAGCGCAAGAGCCGTTCCGGAGTTGATGAAAAAGGCCAGGCTCTGCCCAAGGCCAAGGTGATTTCATTACGGGACGCCCTGTTTGAAGCCATGCTGTACCGTTTCTGCATCGATCCCACCATGGTGGCCTTCGGCGAGGAGAACCGGGACTGGGGAGGGGCGTTCGCCGTGTATCGCGGGTTGACCGAGGCGCTTCCCTATCATCGGCTGTTCAACACCTCGATCTCCGAAGGAGCGATCGTCGGAGCCGCTACGGGCTACGCCCTGAGTGGGGGGCGGGTTGTACCCGAGCTGATGTACTGCGATTTCATGGGGCGGGCCGGGGACGAGGTGTTCAACCAGCTGTCCAAGTGGCAGTCGATGAGCGCGGGAGTTCTACGGATGCCCGTGGTATTGCGCGTTTCGGTGGGCAGCAAGTACGGTGCCCAGCACTCCCAGGACTGGACCTCCATCGCCGCCCATATCCCTGGGCTCAAGGTCTACTTTCCGGCTACCCCCTACGATGCCAAGGGGATGCTGAACTTAGCCCTAAGCGGCAGCGATCCGGTGGTGTTCTTCGAGAGTCAGAGAGCCTACGATATCGGCGAGCTGTTCGTCAAAGATGGAGTGCCCGAGGGATACTACGAGGTGCCCGAAGGCGAGCCTGCGCTGCGTCGGGAAGGCTCGGATCTCACCATCGTTACCATCGGTGCCACCCTGTACCGTGCTGCCGAAGCAGCAGAGCTTTTACAGCAGAAGTACGGGCTGTCGGCGGAGCTGATCGATGCCCGTTTCATCAATCCGTTGAACTACGACCTGATCGTCGAGTCCGTAAAGAAGACGGGAAAGATCCTCTTTAGCTCCGATGCCTGCGAACGGGGCAGCTTTCTCAACACCATGGCCGCCCATATCGCCGAGCTGGCCTTCGACGAGCTGGACGGACCCCCCGTCGTGGTGGGAAGCCGCAACTGGATCACCCCGGCCGCCGAGATGGAGGATACCTTCTTTCCGCAGGTAGAGTGGATCGTGGACGCGGTGCACGAGCGCCTGCTGCCCCTGCCGGGTCATCAGGTGAGCTCGGATCAGAGCCTCGAGGAGCTTCAGCGCCGCACCCGCCGGGGGGTGTAGACCGAAGAGTCAAGAATCTCGACAGGATAAACTAGCAGCTATATTTGCTCCAGGATCTCATTATACTCTTCTACGGTCTGGGAATCTACGATCTTGAGTCTGCTCAACGCTACACTTCTATTTGGTGTATTCCTGCAAACTCTGGAATTTCTGACTCACTCCTTATCTCGTCCAAACACAGTTCAAGAACTTCCTTGAGGTTTCTATTTCCTGCGGTGGTACGGTACAGCTGAAGATCGGCCACGGCGATGATATCGGGCAAGGCCGGAAGATCGAATTTCAGTAGGGTATATTTGCTGTTTTTCACGATTAGTTGTGATTCGGAAAAATCGTTCGCGGAGGGAGCTTCAACCCGGGTGTCTTCTTTTGGATTCAGGATTCGGTTGTAAGGCTCAAGTTCCGCATTCGGGTCTTTGGTGTTCCAGTTTGTTCTTACTCGCACCGATGTTGGAACTAGCGGATGCGGTAGGTAAAACCGAGGATGGGGATGGGGATCGCCGCGCCCATCAGCCAGTCGACCTGGTAGTCATCGTTTTCAGTAGAGCCTAAAGAATGGCTCACCGCCATGAACGGCATGGTGACGCCCACATCCCAGCTGAACCTGCTGCCGGCAATGCGGAAAGCCACCGCCGGAATCACGTACACACCGGGGCGGTACCAGTCATTGTGCAGACGCTCAGTCAATACCACGATCCAGTTCTCCGTGACCAGGGAGGCGGTGCGGGACAGGACGATCTTGCCTCCCAAGGCAACCACGCCACCGGTTACAATGGATTCTAAGTCGAGGATAGAGCTCGTATAAAACGGTGCGCCCACACCGATTGTGAAGTTCTGATTGGGCGAGCCGAACGAGGCAATCAGGTAGGGAAGAACGATGGCGGCGCCGAAGTCAACGAATACAACTCCTACAAAGGAGCCGGCGGAAAATCCCACTGTCGGCGCGATTTCCGTGCTCAAACGCGCATTGAGCAAGGCTCCCGGTATGCTCAGTGCCGCCCAAAGGGAGAAGTGTTTCGAGAATCCGTAGCTGGCACTGACTACCACAATTTCCTGGTCTGCGACATGTACCTCTCCGGGGTTCATGCCGAAGCCTACAGGCATCAAGAGCAATTTGTTGGCCGCAGCGTCTTGAAAGTAGATATCCCGGCTCTTGTTGGGATCGATGACCAGTACCTCCGCGATCTGGTCTACGGCGATAATGAGGATCTGTCCCTCTCCGTTCTGTATCTCTACCCGTTCTCCGGAAAGGGAGACCAACTTGCCCTGGAACTCCCCGCCCCCGACAGTCCGCAGGCGTACCACCTGGTCGAGGGAGCTCGCCAGGTTTCGGCGGACTTCTTCCACGGGATCTTGTGCCCAGGCATTGATCAGACACAGGCCGAGAATCAAGGCTGCCAGGATAAACCGAAAGAGCATTTTTTTCATATCGATCTTCCTTCATTATTGTTCATTCTGCAGATGGATGCAAACAAGATGCAAACCTTTCATTGACGCTCGGCGGTGAATTGCCCATAGTTCTCCTATGCGTTTTCGGTTCAAGCATTCCCATGTTGCCGTCTCCCTGCTTCTCCTTTGGCTTGGTGTGCCGGGACATCCTGTACACGGCGATGCGGCGGTGGACTTGAATCTCGAGCTGACCAATGGCTACCGTCTGGCCGACCTGCGCTGGAACATAGCCGGTGACTTGTACGGAACCAGTCCGAACATCCGCTCCGAGCTTACCTGGTCCGATCTGCAGGTGTATCAAATTGAGAGACTGGATGAGATCCTTGTGAACGACGTTGTCTTTCGTATGTCTGTGGGCTACGGCTGGGTCACCGCAGGCGATAATCAGGATTCGGATTATAATTTGGACGATCGAACGGACGAGTTTTCACGATCCTACAGCGACGCACGGGGCGGCTTCTTGTTTTCCGGCTCCGCGGCCCTGGGCTATCGATTTCGTCTCTGGGATGGACATCTGAGCCTCAAACCGCTGCTGGGGTTGGCCTACAACCAGCAAGCGATGGTGATGACCGACGGTGTCACGGTGATTCCCCCTACCGGACCCGTTGCCGGTCTCAACAGCCGTTACGTTGCCCATTGGGGGAGTATGTGGACCGGGGCCTGCGATCGATGCCGAAATTGCCGAATGGTTGAGCCTGGGTGTTATCCTTGCCGTCCACGGTGCAGCCTATATCGCACTGGCGGACTGGAACCTGAGACCCGATTTCGCTCATCCGGTCAGCTTTATTCATCGAGCAATTGGCATAGGGGTAGAGGGGGAGATCTTCCTCGATATTATAATCAATCGATGGTGGGCCCTGAAATGCTCCTTTGGAATCGAGTATTGGGAGGCGGGACCCGGACTCGACATAACCTACAAGAACGATGGAAGCTACCTCGTGACCCGGTTGAACGAAGTTGTCTGGCGATCCATGACTGTCTTGATCGGCCCGGCGCTGCGCTATTGATCCGGGTGGATCATCCTTGACACCCTGGGGAAACGGTCTTACTATCGGCACATCTCAACTTCAAACCAGGAGAGAGGCATGAAGAAGCTAAAAATCGGAGTCATCGGGATCGGATTTATCGGTGCGGCTCATGTGGAAGCGCTGCGCCGAATTCCGGGGATTGAGGTGGTTGCTATCGCTCATTCCAGCGATGCCAAGGCCAAGGCCAAGGGGGAGGAACTGGGCGTGGACAGAGCCTTCGGTGATCACAGGCAGCTGTTGGAGATCAAAGAGATTGACGCCGTTCACGTGTGCACACCGAATCATCTGCATTATCCTCAGACAAAGGATGCCCTGGCGGCGGGGAAACACGTTGTTTGCGAGAAGCCTCTGGCGGTTACGGTCAAGGAGGCCCAGGAACTGGTGAAGCTGGCCGATTCGAGCGGGCTGGTCACTGCGGTGCACTTCAACATCCGCTTCTATCCCCTCATGGCACATATACGGGCCATGATTGCCGGCGGCGAGCTGGGTGAAATCTACGCCGTTCACGGGTCCTACCTGCAGGACTGGCTGTTCTACGACACGGACTACAACTGGCGGTTGGAACCCGAGTATTCGGGAGAATCCCGGGCAATCGCCGATATCGGCTCTCACTGGATGGATCTGATCGAATATCTGACCGGCGGGAAAATCGGTGAGGTGTGTGCGGATTTCGCCACTTTCCACAAAATAAGAAAGAAGCCGCTGAAGCCGTTGGAGACCTTTGCCGGAGAGATGCTGAAACCCGAGGAGTACAAGGATATTCCCATCGGCACGGAAGACTATGCCACGGTGATGCTGCGCTTCGCCGGCGGAACCCGCGGGGTATTCACCGTCAGTCAGGTATCGGCGGGCAGAAAGAATCGGCTCTGCTTCGAGATCGACGGCTCGAAGAGATCCGTGGCCTGGGAATCGGAGCTCCCCAACCAGATGTGGGTCGGGCGGCGTGACGGTCCAAACGAGATGCTGCTGCGGGATCCCTCCCTGGTGCACGAGACAAGCCGAGAACTGATCGGCTTTCCCGGCGGACACAACGAGGGTTTCCCGGATACTTCGAAGCAGCTGTTCAAACAGTTCTACACCGCGGTACGCGCCGGCGCTCCGAGCAAAGATCCCCGCTATCCCACCTTCCGGCACGGACTGCGGGAGCTCCAGCTCTGCGATGCGATCCTGCAGAGCAGCAAGAAGCGGGCTTGGCTGCAGGTGTTAGATTGAATAAAAAACAACAGTAAGGAGAGAGAATTATGATAAAGCTTGGTTTCGTCAGCGCCGTTGTCGAAGACCTCAGTTTCGAGGCAACAGTGGATCTGGCCGCGGAGATAGGCTACGACTGTGTGGAGATGCTCTGCTGGCCGGTGGGCAAGGCGGAGCGCCGCTATGCCGGGGTGACCCACATTGACGTGAACAGTCTCGATGACAAACAGGTCAAGGAGATCCGGGACTACTGCGAGAATAAGAAGGTGTCCATCTCGGGCCTGGGATACTATCCCAACTATCTTGAAGCCGGCCCGCAGGCCTCGACCTATGCGGAGCACTTTCTCAAGGTCATAGACGCCTCGGCTAAGCTGGGCGTGGGCATCGCCAATACTTTCATCGGCCGGGACCACACCAAGAACCTGGAGGACAACTTCAAGCTCTTCGAGAAGGTCTGGCCGGGGATCGTCAAGCATGCGGAGCAACAGAAGGTGAAGATCGGCATCGAGAACTGTCCGATGTTCTTCACCGGAGATGAGTGGCCCGGAGGGAAAAACATGGCCTTCAGCCCCGTTATCTGGCGACGGATGTTCAAAACGATCCCCTCCGAGTACTTCGGGCTGAACTACGATCCCTCCCATATGATCTGGATGCAGATGAACTACATCCGGCCGATCTACGAGTTCAAGGACCGCATCTTCCATGCTCACATCAAGGATGCCAAGATCCTGCCCGATCAGCTCGCCGAGGTCGGTATTCTGGCTACACCGTTGGAATACCACGCCCCGAAACTACCGGGGCTGGGGGATGTAGACTGGGGTAAGTACTTCTCCGCCCTGACCGATATCGGTTTTCAGGGTTCCGCCTGTGTCGAGGTGGAGGACAGGGCCTTTGAGGAGTCCTTCCAGGATCGAAAAAACTCCTTGATCCAGAGTCGAAACTATGTGCGCCAGTTCCTGCCGCGGGCTTAAGCTCAGCCGGCGGGAACTGACCCATGGGACGATTTGACCCGCTTGGTTTGGATATACTATCCGTCATTGTGGTTAGCTGTAATATTATCCGTTTTCCTTTTAATTTTCTAGTTAATCACTGGTACTGAAGCCCGTTCCGGGGCTCTTGGCGCCGCAAAACTGCTCTACTTCTCTTTCTTCCCTTGACAAAATACTATATCATATATAATATAGGAATCCTATCATGGATGCTCCGGGCGGATCAACAGCCAGTCGCTATTCCCTCAGCCAGCAAGTTCGTAATCATATCCTCAACAAAATCTCCATCGGCGAGCTGGCTCCGGGGGACAAAGTCATCGAAGCCCGCATCGCCGCGGAGCTGCACGTAAGCACCATTCCGGTGCGGGAGGCGATCCGGGAGCTGGCCGCCATGCGTGTCCTGAACTACTGGGTGCACCGAGGGGCCCGGGTGCGGGAGGTCACGGTTTCCGAAACCGTTGACGCCCTGCACGTGAAGGGTGTGCTCGAAGCACTGGCCGCCCGTTTGGCCGGAAAAAAACTCAGGCGTAGTTTGGCGGAGCTACAGCAATACAGCGAGCACATCCAGGAAGCGACCCGTCGCCACGACTGGGTGCAGTACCAGGACCAGAATCAGCTGTTTCACAGATTGATCATGCAGACTGCGGAGAATCAGATACTCCTCAGCCTGTGGGATTCTCTCGCCTTCGATGTGCGGACCCGCTTCATCATGGACTTTCTGCGTATCGTAGATGCGACCGAACTGGCTAGGGAGCACAATGAGATTCTTCAGGCCATCGGGGTCGGCGACACCGGAAGGGTGGCTGAGCTTCTCTCGGATCATGCCAACAAGCTGGTCGAGTACCTGATGGAGCAGAAGGCTGCGGACAATTCGCGGGATGACCGGAGAAGTCAAGTTTGATGTCTACGGACATCGTTTGCTATGAAAAATAATAGGAAGGAGTGAGGAAAACTGTATGAGCGAAAACAAGTATCCCCATCTATTCAGCCCGATCCGAATCGGGAATTTCGAAGTGGCGAACCGGGTCTGTCACGTTCCGACAGACATCTCTTCGGCAAACGCCGATGGTTCGATCAACCAGCGGGTCATCACCTACCATGAACAGGTCGCGAAAGGCGGCTGCGGCTTCATTATCTGCGGGGCTTCCACCCCGGATAAGAAAACCGGCCAGCCTACCGTGACCTGTATCGCCGTGGACGAAGACCCTCTGATCCCCGGTCTTGCCGAGTTGGCCGAAGCCATGCATCGACATGGAGCCAAGGCCTCCGTGCAGATCCAGCATCCGGGGCGGCAGGCCGCTTGGCCGCGGAAGGACCTGATCTCAGCCACCGACCAGGTGGCGGACATCCCCGCCTCCGCCGGTCACGAGGTCGTGTACGCTGCAGCGGAAGCCAAGGGCAAGGGCATACGGGCTATGTCCGTCGAAGAGATCTATGACCTGGTCGACAAGTTCGCCGAAGGCGCCTGGAGGCTTCAGCAGGCCGGTTTCGACGCGGTGGAGTTGCACGGAGCCCACGGCTACCTGATCGCTCAGTTCATGAGCCCGTATGTGAATAAAAGAAACGACCGCTTCGGCGGCAGCTTTGCCAGCCGCATGCGTTTCCCTCTGGAGATCGTTCACGCCATCCAGTACAAGTGCGGTCCGGACTTCCCCATCGGTATCCGCTACTCCGGCGAGGAGTGGATAGAAGGCGGCCGCTGGCTCGAGGAGAGCGCCAAAGCGGCCGAGCTGTTCGAGGAGCACGGAGTAGCCTTTCTCGATATCAGCGCCGGTATTTTCGAGATGCCCGGTCCCACCATGGACCCGATGTACTACCCGCAGGGGTGGAACACCTACACCGCTGAAGAGATCAAGAAACATGTGAAGATCCCGGTCATCACCAGCCACAGCCTGCGCGACCCGGAGTACTGCGAGAAGATCCTTGCGGAAGGCAAAGCCGACATGGTCGGATTCTCCCGCCAAATGATCGCCGATCCCTACTGGGCCAACAAGGCCGCAGCCGGCAAACCGGAAGAGATCCGCAAGTGTATCTCCTGCCTGGTAGGTTGCTGGCAGGAATCCCTGATGATCAAACGCCACATGCGCTGCGCCATCAATCCGGCGGTGGGGGACGAGCGGTTCATCAACTTCGGTCCCGCCGACAAGAAGCTCAACGTTGCGGTTGTCGGCGGCGGGCCGGCCGGACTGGAAGCCGCTCGGATCGCCAGTCTTCGGGGGCACAAAGTCACCGTGTTCGAGAAGAGCAACGAGGTCGGAGGCGCTATTCTGTACTGCTGCACCGTGCATGGAAAGAACAAGATGAAATGGTATGCCGATTGGCTCCGCCGTCAGGTCGCCAACCTGGGCGTGGAAGTCAAGTACGAAACGGTGCCGAAACCGGCGGACCTCAAATCCTTCGACGCCGTCCTGGTTTCCACCGGCAGCCGAGTGGTGCGGCCGGACATCCCCGGGATCGATTCGGACAGAGTCTGCACCTTCGAAGATGTGCTGCGCTGCCAGATGAAGAATTGTGAGTACTGGCCCAAGGGCGGCAAACCGGAGCCTGCAAAGGTCGGCGATACCGTCCTGATCTGGGGTGACTACTACGGCGCAGTAGATGCGGCTGAAAAACTGGGGACCACGGGCAAAAAGATCTACATCGTGACCAAGAATCACGAGTTTGCTTCCTGGATGGAGCCCTGCCACAAGGACATCATGGTCAAGCGCTTCAACGGCGGTCAGGGCGAGGGGCTTTCCAGCAAGACCCTCGATCATCCTGTGACGATCATCCCCGACTCGTCGGTACTCGAGATCGGGAAGGACGGCGAGGTTGTCCTGATCGATGGAAAGTTCGAGCGTTCCACTCTCAAGGTCGACAACGTTATCCTGGCGGACGTGGAGGCAAACGACGAGCTGTACGCGGAGTATCGGAAGGCCGGACTGGCGGTCACCAAGATCGGCGATGCCAAAAAGGTGCGAAACCTGCGCGGCGCAGTCACCGACGGCGCCAATGTCGGCTTGACTCTGAACGAGGACCTGAAGGTCAACGCCAACGGCGAGTTCATCTCCAGTCTTCCCACCGATCCGAGTTGTAAGGTATAGGAAGGAGGTGGTGTGCTGACAGTGATACGGACAGCTGCAGGAGGAGTCGTGAACTCCGGAAGAAAACCATACAAAGGAGGTGGAATTAAAAGAATTGAGAGAATCAAAGACCAATGAGAGAAACCAAAAAAATACGGAGGTATTTATGAAACACAAAGTTCTTAAACTCATCGGAATCGCCTTGGTGCTCCTGGTGGCAGGTACTGTCGCCCTGAGCGCAAGCGGACAGAAGGCAACAGGCGCCAAAGGGCTGCCCGTTGTCGGAATTTCTACGGGATCGTCCGGTACGTCCTGGCGGAACATCATGATCGATGCTCTGCTCGAAGTCGGGGATGAGTACAAAGCAGCCGGCAAGATCGCCGACTACAAGCTGGTTAACAACGTCACTAACGGGGATGCCACCGAGCAGGCCAACATCCTACGGGATTTCATCTCCCAGGGTGTGGACATCATCATGGTCAACCCCAACTCCCCCGACGCTCTGAACGGTGTCATCAAAGAGGCTCAGGAAGAGGGGATCCTGGTCGTCTCCTACGACGCGACGGTGACCGCTGCCAACGTCCTCAACGTAACCCTGGACCACTACGCCTGGATGAAGAAGAACGTCGAGTTCATCGCCTCTACCCTCAAGAAGGGTAATGCCATCCAGATCTACGGCCTGGAAGGACACCCGGCCAACAACGACCGCATCCGGGCCACCTACGACGTGCTCAAAGATTACCCGGAAATCAAGCTGATCGCCGATACCACCGGCTACTGGGATCAGACCAAGGCCAAGGAAGTCACCACCCAGATCATCGGCGGCGGCCAGAGGATCGACGCGGCGATTGGTCAGGACGGTATGGCCTTCGGCATACTCTCCGCCTTCCTCGATGCCAACAAGCTGCCCAAGGTCATGTTCGGCGACCCCGGCACCGCCTTCTTCAAAGAGTGGAAGAAGCTCCGCGACAAGGGAGCGGATTTCAAGGCCTGTGCTCAGCCAAACCCCCCGGGAATCGGCGGCACCGCTTTCCGCATGGCTCTGCAGCTGTACAACGGCAAGCAGTTCAAGTCCGGTATCCTCAAAGACGGGATGACCTACTACTACAAGGTTGGTATGTTCATCACCGATGCGAATTTCGACGAGGGCTGGGCATTGCTGAAAGACAAGCCGGATGACTACCTGCTCAGTGAAATCATGCCGGAAGCCGAGGTGGTAAAACTCTTTCAATAGTGCACTGCTGTTGATTGATTTGCCGAACTCTATTAGGGTTTAGGGGGCGGGACACCGCCTCCTAAACCCCTTTTTTTAAAAAAGGACGGGCACCGTGACGGTCTTGGAAGCCACAGGCATCAGAAAACACTTCGGTGGGGTCGTGGCTCTTTCCAACGCCAACCTGACCTGCCGGCAGGGAAGCATCACCGGACTTCTGGGGGCGAATGGGTCCGGCAAAAGCACCATGTCGAAGATTATCACGGGTGTGTACAGCGCAGACGCAGGGGAAATCAGGTACAACGGAACTCCGGTCCGATACAGAAACCCCAACGAAGCCAGAAAAAACGGGATCGCCATGGTGTTTCAGAACTTGAGCCTGGTGGCGGACCTCACGGTCTGGCAGAACATCGTTTTAGGTGCGGAAGAGAAAAAAGGACTGTTCCTGAACAACAGGGCCGCCATGGCGCTGTCCCGACAAATCGTCGATCAACTCCTCCCGGGTTTGGACGTCCGCAAAATGGTCCACGAGCTCAATCCGGGAGAGATGCAGATCGCTGAAATCGCCAAAGCGATATCGGAGGACCCCAAACTTCTCATATTGGACGAGCCCACCGCGGCCCTCGAACACGCTCAGGTCAAGAGCCTCTTCGATACCATGCGGGCATTGGTGGACAAAGGCGTGGCCATCGTCTTCACCTCCCACCGACTTTGGGAGATCATGGAGATCTGCGACGACGTTGTCATCTTTCGAAACGGCGCCAATGTAGCCAACGTGGATTTTTCGAAAGATGTAAAGGATCCGGAAAAGATCGTCGATTACATCACCGGAGAGGCGGGGAAGGCAAAGATTGAAAAAAGCCGTAGAACCGTCGGCGATGATATCGTCCTGCGGGTCAACAACCTGAACTACGGCAGGTTTTTGAAAAACATAGACTTTGAGCTGAAGCGTGGTGAGATATTGGGAATCGGGGGACTTGCCGGACAGGGGCAGCGTGAGTTGATGCTTGCCCTGGCGGGTAATTATCCCGGGATTACCTGCGATGTCGAGCTGAACGGGAAAAAGATCAAACTGAACAGACCTGCCAACGCCATCCGGAACAGCATCCTTCTCGTTCCAGGGGACAGGCAGCTGGAAGGACTCTTTCTCGGGCACTCGGTATTCACCAATATCATTTTCCCCAGGCTAGGGCTCAGGCGCCAGCCGTTGTTTACACCGGAAAAGAAGTACAGACAAGAGAGTCAAAAGGTCGTCGATGTCCTGTCTATCGTAACCCACAATCTCGACATGCCCGTGAATTCCCTGTCAGGCGGGAACCAGCAGAAGGTGGTCGTAGGCAAGTGGCTTCCCTTCCACACCAACGTTCTCCTGTTGGCCGACCCGGCTAAAGGCGTCGATGTCGGGGCCAAGAGGGACCTGTACGAATACATCGTCGGCCAGGTTAAAGAGAATAAGATGAGCGTGATCCTGTACGCCAGCGACAACGAGGAGCTGATCGGGTACTGCGACAGACTGATGATCATGTACGAAGGACAGATCGTTGCGGCCCTGGAGGGAGAGGAAATCAACGACGACACCATCGTAGCCACCTCGATGCGCGTTGAGATAGGGAGAGGAAAGTGAACAATGATTCCGCCCTGAAGAGGTTGGTTTCCAATCCGGATTTTTCCCGACTCCTCATCCTGATTCTTATGTTCGCACTGACTGCGGTTCTCCAGAGGAACTTCTTTGCCATGAAATCCATTGTCAGGAACATCAACTCCTTCACGCCGTTGATATTGCTGACCATGGGCCAGGC
>Ga0315547_1002689_pt1 | contig 12235 bp, 12 predicted proteins | sample SalMarSW160240MG_2_FD_202542 | JGI IMG/M metagenome (GOLD analysis project Ga0315547, IMG submission 202542) | Salt marsh sediment microbial communities from the Plum Island Ecosystem LTER, Massachusetts, United States - Salt Marsh Sediment SW1601-240 ... | reverse complement strand
CGGACGCATATAATCAGAAAAGACAAAGAAAGTGGAACAATAGGGTCTCAATCCCTTGTGTGCTGCTATGCCATTAACTATCGCTCCCATAGCATGTTCCCTAACACCAAATCTAAGGTTTCTACCTCTAAAGCTGTTTTTTTGAACTTCTCCATAGTTATTAAGATATGTCTTGGTAGAAGGGGATAAATCTGCTGAACCTCCGATAAGATAAGAAATTTTATCAGCAAGTTTATTTAAAACTACCGATGAGGCTACTCGAGTAGCTGCCGGAGATTTTATTTCCAGGCTATCCAGTTCTAAATCCTGAGGAATAATTGAATTTAAGGCTTTATTCCATTGCTCTTTTAGTTCGGGGTATTTTTGAGACCATTGGGTAAATTTATTTTCCCATTCTTCTCTTTTTTTGATAAGCTGTCTTTTTCGGTCTTCGAAAAATTCTTTAACCTCAGATGAGACGTAAAATTTTTCCTCCAGAGGAAGACCTAAATTTTTCTTTAAACCTTTTACTTCTTCTTCTCCTAAGGGTGCGCCATGACAATTACTGGAATCCTGCTTGGTAGGAGCACCATACCCAATATGGGTTTTTGCTATAATTAAAGTAGGTTTATCTTCAGTCTCTTTAGCTTTAATAATAGCTGCTTTAAGTTCTTCAATACTGTGGCCATCAATATGATCGATTACTTTCCAGTTATAAGCCCTAAATCTATCTGCTACCGACTCGGTAAAAGTAGCTTCAGTCTCTCCGGCAAGACAGATACTATTATCATCATAGATGGCGATTAATTTTCCCAGACCCAGATGCCCGACCAATGATGCGGCTTCAGAAGTAATCCCCTCCATCATACAGCCATCACCTAAAAGGGTATAAGTATAATGGTCAACAATTTTATAATCATCAGTGTTAAACCTGACTGCTAACATCTTTTCTGCCAGAGCCATTCCCACAGCATTGGCAAAACCCTGTCCCAAAGGTCCGGTAGTAACTTCCACCCCGGGAGTTTCTCCATATTCAGGATGACCGGGAGTTTTAGAATTAAGCTGTCTGAATTTTTTTAAATCCTCGAGTGAAAGTTTGTATCCCGAAAGGTGTAACAGAGAATACAACCAAGCTGAACCATGTCCGGCAGATAACACAAAACGGTCTCGGTCGGGCCAATCCGGCACGGAAGAATCGTATTTTAATACATCTCCAAAGAGAACTGCACCGATTTCTGCACAACCCAAAGGCAATCCCGGGTGACCGGAATTAGCCGCCTCTATCATATCTACAGCTAATCCTCTTACTATATTTGCGATTTTATTAAACAATTTAGAAATCCCTCCTTCTCTTCTGAATACTGATATTTAATATTTTACACTTATTTTTTTTCTTCTACAAACTTTTTTGTTTTCATATTTTATTATTAGTATAAACTTTGGTGGAGGCAATTAGATAATAAGTTATGCTTACGTCTTTTCTCTACTTTCACTTAATTTATTTTCTCTCTCTTTCTTAACTCGATACTCGATACTATATTAATAATAAGTATTGACAAGATATTTATAAAAAGGGGTTTTCTAAGGGATTTCCTGCAGATACCTGGTTAGTAAAGAATAACGGGACGGATTTATCCGCTCCGTTATTCTTTACAAATTTATTAGAAAGAAAATTACAAATGGACTAAATAACAAAGGAGTCCAAGGCCATGGGTTATTTAAACTGATCCAGAACATACAATAATAGACCTTTCTCAACGGTAATGACGGCTTTTTCCTGCTCAATTATATTACTGATACCCCTGGTCTTATATCTTAATAGGTTTCCTGCTTCGAGCAAATATTTACAACCCGTAATAGTAACGCCGCTAACTTTTTCATCTAAGGGAATTAAAGAAAGCCCGGCACCTATTTTTTGAAAAAAAAATTTTTCTTTTTCTATTATCCCCATTTCCAGACCCGGTTCCTTAATAAATGCCGTCATCCCATTTCTAAAAGCATATTCCAGGAGAAAGATGTTAGCTAACTGCTGATCTAATCGCCCCCCTGCAAAGCCAATGATAATAATATTATCCAGACCTCTCCCCCGACAATATTGAAGCGCTAATTCACCATCAGTTTCATCCTTTTCAACAGGATATTTTATAATTTTAGCTCCCATTTTTTCATAACACTGATATTGTGCCTTGGTAAGCGAATCAAAATCACCTATAATCACATCGGGTAAAAAGCCTATACTTTCCAGAAATAAAGCTCCACCATCAGCAGCAACAAACAATACATCTTTCTCTCCGATTAGTTTCTTATATTCTTCCTTATTCCCTTTTAATTCTCCGTTTAAAGCAACAACCGCTTTATTCGTTGACATAAATTATCCTCTTATCTTTGATTTTCACCCTTACTAATTACCAGAATCCTTAATAATGGTATTATAATTATATAACTTAGCAACAGTGATGGTAAAAGGTAACTGATATTATATATAGCTGAATATACCCATAAATTCTGACCTTCCGGAGCATACTGAGCAAAAAATATAACCCCGGAAAGGAAGTGACTGATGAATCTTCCCAATCCACCAGTAAGAACAGCTAATAATAACCAGCCATATGTACTGCCTTTTGTCTTTAAGTTTATCTTGTTTGAAAATATTCCTGCTAATCCGACCAGCATATAAGGTAAAGGATAATCTAATACCAGTTGCACTGGATGGACAATGAAGGGGCCAAGTGCTAATTGAACCAAACCATATACTACTCCAGCCATCATACCTGGGCCAGCTCCCCAGCGCAAAGCTATAATTAAAATCGGCAACATTTCGAGGCTAAGCGACCCTCCCTGAGGCATCCTCCACAAAGGAAGAAAATTTAAAATAGCAGACAACGCCACTGCCATACCAATTTCTGTCATAATTCTTATTTGATTTCTTTTCATTTAAAATCTCCTTTTCTTTTAAAATAATTTATTCAAAATAAAAAACCGCAGACCTGATCTTTTAATCAAAATCTACGGTGTAATCAAAACATTATGTTTTAATTCCCTCCGCTGGTATTACCCAGATCAGGTTTTAAGGGTCTGTTTACTAAAAACACTCTCAGCCTTAACAAGCTCCCCTATTGTATTATTCTATTTTTTATATATATTTAAAATGGCTGGCCCATTTTTATATATATTAATTGTAAAATACTAAATTAGTATCTGCGATATTCGCTTCTTGGTCTAGGTGGACGGGCTTCGTCAATCTTTAAAGGACGACCATCTAAATCGGTATTATTTAAAGCGTCTTTGGCCTTTTCAGCTTCTTCCGGAGAAGACATTTCTACAAATCCAAAGCCTTTTCCTTCGATGATGTTGACACTCTTAACTTCACCATGAGCTGAGAATAATTCTTTTAGTTGATCATTAGTTACAGAGTACTTAAGATTTCCGACGTATAATTTACTACCTTCCATATTTCCTACCTCCTTTTCGTTATTATTTCTCTTAAGTCCAATAACGTTTCTTATAGGAGGTAGAAACAAAACAGTGATTCCAACCTCTTTAACGATAACATTATTAAAACACAAGAGATCCCTCATAAACAATCTCTGTTTTTAGAGGACTAATGGATTGTTTTTAGCATCTCTTTTAAGTAAGAAGGACCAGCCATTTGAATATTGTCTCTGTATATTTCATTTTACTTATTTTGGCAATTTTGTCAACTTTTTACAAAATATTTTTTACAAAAAAAGAATAATTCTATCTTTAATTTTATCTACTTTCTTCTTAAGATTTTTACAACTGCGGGTAAAAAATTACAGACATCTTCCTTGACTACCACTTCCGCCAAATAGTCCAAATGGGTAGACATAAAATTAATAATAATCAATTTACCTCCTCTATCCAGACAATATTGAGGTAACATATTCACCGGGCTAATCTGGAGCGATGAACCAACAGTCAACATTAAATCTGCCCGCGAAGATAAATAAATAGCGTTATCCAGATCGGGAAGCATTTCTCCAAACAGGACTACATTTGGTTTAAATACTCCACCACATTCACAATAGGGAACTTTCTCTTCACTTGTTTCTATTTTTTTTAGCAATAACTCCGAAGAGATCATCTTTCCACATTTTCGGCAAACAGCTTCTCTTAAAGTTCCATGAACTTCAATAATTTTCTTCGAGCCTGCCCTCTGGTGCAGGTTATCGATATTTTGAGTAATGATACATTTTACATAACCCATCTCTTCCAACCGAGTAATAGCCTTGTGTGCAGGATTGGGAGAAACTCGAGATAACATCTCAATACGAGGTCGATAAAAATGATAAAAACGCTGGGGGTTTTCCTCAAATGCCGTTATAGAGGTAACTTTAAAGGGGTCTATCTTCTCCCAGATACCCTTGCCTGGAGTTCTAAAGTCTGGTATCCCCGACCCGGTGCTTACTCCCGCTCCGGTTAGTACAACTGTATATTTAGATTCTTTAATTAATTCAGCTACTCGATTAATTTTATCATTATTAATTATATTTACCATTAAAATACCTTAATTTTCTAATTATCTTGTTCTATCCTATTTTATAACCTAAGGGGGCTTCCCTCTCTGGCTGAAGTAGAATAACTTCTCCATCCTCTTTCATTACTCCTAAAATTAAAACCTCTGATTTAAGCCCGGCTATCCTTTTGGGAGGAAAATTAACTACCGCCACAATCTGTCGGTTAAGCAAATCTTCTTTAGAATATAGTTTAGTAATCTGAGCAGAAGATGCCTTTACGCCTAACTCTCCAAAATCAATCTTTATTTTATAGGAGGGATTCCTGGCTTCTTTAAAATCTAAGACTTCAATTATTCTGCCTACGCAGATATCTATTTTCTGAAAATCTTCAAATGTTGCCATAATCTTCTATTTCATCCTTTCAATCTCTTTATTGTGCTACTAATACTCCCCACTCCAATTTAGTTTCTGTAACCGGAAAGGCATCTATACCAGCTCCCTCTATCACCTCACCCTTCGGAGTAGGGCAAGCTTTTCCAATCATCATATTTTCCATCTTCACTTGCCAGCCAGCGTCACGAAAAGATTCCAGAGCAGAATTCCGAAATAAAAATTTGCCTAATCCGATTTTTTTAATCACTTCTGCATTTGCTTCATCGTCCTCTGGATAAAATTGAGAAATAATAAAAAACTTACCTGAAATAACCCTCTTTAATTCAAACAGGAGGTTTTCGGGTTCTTCAATATTGATAAGACCTAAATTTGTAGTCATCATTTTAATTGCTCCGTCTTTAAAAGGTGAACGTCGAGCGTCGAAAGCTAACAGACTAACCCGTTCATATAAACCGAAAAACTCTAACCATCGACGATTACGACGTAATATTTGAGGACTAAAGTCAGTAAAAACAATTGGTTGTTTAAGTTTACGTATAAGTAATTCTGCTAAATCACCCCTTCCGGAAGCAAGATCAATAATTGGACCATCAAAAATAGAAAGCTGAGCGATAATGTAATTAATCTGAGCATTATTGCATTTCAGATATTCCGGAGCATATAATTTAGAATAAGCTAAATTTGCTATTGCTTTGGCCTGGGCAAACTCCCCCCGTTCTTCTAAAATCTGCGCTCTAAAAAATTGGTCAGCAGGGTTTAAGGTATTTAACGGCGTGTCCATTAATTTGCTTTCAATTTGAGGATTTTCACGAAGGTATTTAATTAATTGACTATCAAGCTGCTCCCAAAGATCATTGCGGGGTAAATCGGGAGTTAGAAAAAGAGCAATTCCTTCTTTGACAGGATAAGTACTACCACACTTTTTACAATTTACTTCAGCTTCCTCAATTCTATCCCTCTGATGCTGGATAATTTTCCAGTTTAATTCCCCGTGGCAGGATGGGCATTCCAACATCTCTATCAGGAAATCTTGCATGTGCTTTCTCCTTATACTGCTGACATTATATCCTTATTATTAAAAAAGTAAAAAATGCATAAAAATATTCCTTCACTATTATATGCATGTTTATTATTTTATCATAAATTAAATTAAATAAAAAATGTAACCAAAAGAGAGAGCAAAAATGCTAATAATGGTTAAATATAAAATTAATGTTTTACCGCCAAAAGACTTTCTTAGGACTAAAAGAGTCCCCCAGTTAGTAACCGGCCCCGCTATGAGCAATACCATCCCCGCCCCGACATTCATGCCCTGGGAAACAAAAGCATGAACTAAAGGTACACTGGCAGTGGAACAGATATACATTACCAAACCAAAGACAAGACTGAACATATAACCAAATCCGCCACTAAAATAGTTTCCTACAAATTCCCCCACCAGAGCAATTGTGGACACTAAGACCGCCAATATTAATCCTAAAAATATTTCGGGTTCAATCTCTCTTAATAAATCCCAAAATATTTATCGACTCCCGCACCTTTACAGGCGTGGGAGTCGCTTTAACAGACTATTGTCTGTCCCGCGACTTGCCGGGAACTTGCTCTCATCCCCACCTTAACAGATGGGAAGTTCCCGCTAAATTAAAATTCTGTCAATTGTCCGAATAACTTTATCTTTAGACATATTTCAACATCCCCATTAATGCCTTTTGAGCAGATTTAATGATTCCTTCTGGCAGTTCGATGGCATAACGTTCCTCCCTCAGCGAGAGGTATACATCATTTAGAGTGGTTAGCTTCATATTTCGGCACATCTTAGCTGTACCAGCTGTATAAAACTCCTTCCCCGGATTTTCCTTTTTTAATCGATAGATAAGCCCTTCCTCTGTTCCTATGAGAAATCTCTTCTTATCCGATTTTTCAGCAAAGTTCAACATACCACTGGTCGATAACACCTCATCAGCAAGGTCAATAACTGATGGATTACACTCCGGATGGACAAGAAGAAGTGCATCAGGAAATTTTTCCTTGGCCAGACGGACCTCTTCTTTCCTTATTTTTTCGTGAACATAGCAGTAACCGTTCCAGGGAATAATTTCTTTATTGGTAAATCTCTGGCAATATGCGGCAAGGTTTTTATCTGGAGTAAAGATTATTCTCTCTGTCTTAAGATTCCTTACCACTTCTATTGCATTTGCCGAGGTACAACAAATATCCGATTCAGCTTTTACATCTGCATTGGTATTTACATAGGAAACCACTTTTGCATCAGGGTATTTTTCTTTTAATGTTCTTAAGTTCTCAAGAGTTATCATATCTGCCATCGGACATCCTGCTTCCTTCCTGGGGAGGAGAACCTTCTTTCCAGGTGAAAGTATCTTTGCAGTCTCTGCCATAAAGCGAACACCGCAAAAAATGATTATCTTTGTATCTGTTTTCGCCGCTTCCCTGGAAAGTTCTAACGAATCACCTAAAAAATCAGCAATATCCTGAATCTCCGGTCTTTGGTAATTATGAACCAAAATAATAGCATTCTTTTCTTTTTTCAGTTTAGTAATTTCTTCCACAATGTTCATTTTTTTTAACCTGTTTATTTTGCTAAATTAAAAAAGTATTTATAACTATAGTACCACTCGACATTCTAACAAAAGAACTTTTTTTGCAGTAAGTAATTCGTCATCTTATAAGCTAAATCATCTTCAAGTATAATCTTTTCGTCCAACTTCTCTAAGTGAATTATTATTTCCAGTATATACAACGTTACGACTGAAGGGAGCAATGTCCTGAAAGGCGAGGGGCGATAGCCCCGTAGCGTATATGATGTGTTAGATAAAATTTTTAGCTTTATAAAAAAGTTACTTCCTTTAGTCATTTTAAAACCCTTGTAGAATTTAATATTGCCAGCAATGCAACACCCACATCAGCAAATACAGCCTCCCACATAGTTGCCATCCCAAGGGCGCCTACGGTCAAGAATGTCCCTTTAACTCCCAATGCAAAACCGATGTTCTGCAAGACTATGCCCCTAGTTCTTTTCGCAATTTCAACAGCCTCATGAAGTCTTGATGGTTCATCGGTCATTAAAACTATATCAGCCGCTTCTATTGCAGCATCTGACCCCAATGCTCCCATAGCTACACCAATATCTGAACGCATTAATACGGGAGCATCGTTTATACCATCGCCCACAAACGCTATTAGGTCTTTATTATTTACCTTTTTTTTCATCAATTCCTCAATTTTTTCTACCTTTTGTTGGGGTAATAATTCTGCAAAATACTCATCCAATCCCAGTTTTTGAGAAACTACCTTCGCTACCTCCTGACTGTCTCCTGTAAGTATAATCTGCCTTTTTACTCCACTATCTTTTAGTCTTTGAATGGCTATCCTCGTATCTTCTTTGATTTCATCAGAGATGATGATATAACCAGCATATTTATAATCAATAACTACATGAACCACGGTTCCTTCAACATCACAGGTATCGTGCTCAATATTCTCTCTGTGGAGAATTTTATCATTTCCAACTAAAACATAATGCCCCTCTACTCTTGCCTTTATGCCATAGCCGGAAATTTCCTCGTAACTTTCTATTTTCCTCTCATCTATTTTTCTATTAAAGGCTTCAAGTATTGATTGGGCAATGGGATGGCTGGATTGGCTCTCTGCCTGGGCAGCAAATTTTAATATTTTATCCTCTGGAAAATTATTTTTGGTGACAATTTTGGTAACCCTGAAAACGCCTTTTGTCAAGGTCCCGGTTTTATCCCACACAACTGTATGAAGGTTGTTAAGTCCCTCCAAATAATTTGAGCCTTTTACCAGAATTCCTCTTTTAGAAGATGCGCCAATCCCCCCAAAAAACCCAAGAGGAATAGAAATGACAAGGGCACATGGACAGGAAATCACTAAAAATATGAGTGCTTTGTATATCCATTCTGAGAAGGTTTCTTCGTGAGCAAACATGGGGATAAATACTGGAATATGGTAAAGTATCACTGGTACTATAGCAAGGGTAAAAGCGCTAAAGACTACTGCTGGAGTATAATATTTTGCGAATTTGGTGATAAATTTCTCAATAGGAGCCTTTTTACTGGCGGCATTTTCCACTAAATCCAATATTTTAGATACAGTAGATTCGCTGAATCTTTTTGTTACTTGAATAGTTAAAAGTCCTGTTTTGCTTATCATCCCCGAAAGAATTTCATCTTTTGCTTTCACCTTTCTTGGCACCGATTCCCCAGTTAAAGCAGAAGTATCCACTAGCGAGGAACCATCTAAGACAATCCCATCAAGCGGAACCCTTTCACCAGGTTTTACCATGATTACATCGCCAACATTAACCTCATCAGGGTCTACTTTCTTTGTTTCTCCGTCTATCTTTAAATTTGCATAATCCGGTCTTATCTCCAGTAGAGATTTAATTGATTTTCGCGATCGATTTAAAGCTATATCCTGAAACAATTCACCAACTTTAAAAAATAGCATGACTGCCACTGCTTCTGGAAATTTCTTTATTGCAAAGGCTCCCAATGTAGCCACAGTTAATAAAAAGTTCTCGTCAAAAACCCGTCCGTGAAATACATTTCTAATAGCCTTCCAGACTATATCTCTCGCAATGATAATGTAACTCAACAAAAATAGAGAAAGTTCTCCCCAGAAAGATAACTCGAATATCATAGCTCCAACACATATGAATGCTCCTAATCCAATTATTATAATTTCTTTTCTCATGTTAAATGTGTCTCCTTTTCTGGATGGGAACACACTTCCCTGCAGACTTGACTTGAATTCTTCATGTCTGGGTTATGTGTAGACTTATTTAATATATTATTCTCCTCTCTGTATCTGCTAAAAATTTATCTAACTTTGGGATAATCGCTTCTTTTATGTTTTTCTCCTTATTTTCTAACTTCTCGATTTATCGTTAAACTAAATGTAAACCTTATCCTTTTAATTTAATCCTGTAAATCAGGTATTAGATTAGGTATTTGGAACACTTCTATTTCAACATATAAGTTAATTCTTGCATCTGGTATCTGAGGATCATTTGAATAAATATGGAGATGTTTTTCGTCTTTTCCCGCATAATCAGTAGTATCATAGATCACTTTAAGTTCAGCTGACTCTCCCGGTTTAATGTGGGTAGTAGAAATTGAAACCTCTATGCAGGCACAAGATTCTTTTACTCCTTCAATAATTAAGTCTCCTTCTCCTCTATTTTTTACAATAAAAATATGGGTGGGCTTTGCGCCTTGGGTCACCTTTCCAAAATCCCATTCTTCTTCTGAAACTAGAATCCTTGGTTGAAGTCCAGGATTATTTTGGGTAGTATTAGAAGGATTATTTTGGATATTACTAAATACTAAAACACCCCCCAATATAATTATTACTCCTATAAGAAAAAAAATTATTGTATTTTTACGCATTATTTTCACCTCCTTTTCTCTTTCTTTTTCAAAAATAAATCTATGTCAATAATATAGATCAGATTTTTCTTTAGGGACAACCTTTCCATCCTGGAGATGGATTATTCTTTGAGTGGCCTGGGCTAATTCCAAATCATGAGTAGCAATAACTATAGCCAGGCCTTTTTCACTTAAACTCTTAAAAAGTTCTAAAATATGCTCTCCAACTTTTGTCTCTAATTTACCGGTGGGTTCATCAGCAACAAGTATCTTGGGATCATTAATTAAAGCCCGTGCAATACCTGTGCGTTGTTTGTCTCCCCCGGATAAAAATTTTACCTGAATTCCTTCTTTATCTTTAAGATTCACTTCTTTTAGCAAATCTAATATATTTTTCGCGTTAATGTATTTCTTTGCAAAAATTAAAGGTAATTCTACGTTTTCTCTAACAGTTAAGGATGGAATTAAATAAAACCGCTGGAAGATAAAACCAATATTCTCCCTTCTGATCTTTATTAAATCAATCTCCTCAAGAGAAGCAACATCATTATCACCAATCTTTAAACTCCCTGCTGTAGCCCTATCAAGGCAGCCAATCAAGTTCATTAAAGTGGTTTTTCCTGAGCCAGAAGGACCAACAATTGAAAAAATTTCACTACCTTTAATTTTTAAATCCACTCCATCAAGAGCTTTAACAATTTCTGAACCTCGATGATAATATTTTTTTAAATTCTTTGCTTCTAAAACTATCTTATCCTGCATTTTATTTTACCAACCTTTCATCCTTTTCCATCTTCCCATCATTTAAATGAATCACTCTGTCCGCTGAATAACCTAATCTGACATTGTGAGTAGCAACTACAATTGTTAAACTTTTTTCCCTATTAAGATCTCGAAATAGATTAAAAAGTTCTTGTGCATTCCTACTATCTAAGTTACCTGTTGGTTCATCCGCAAGAAGAATCTCAGGATTATTAGCTAAAGCTCTGGCCACCGCTACTCTTTGTAATTCTCCTCCGCTTAATTCATTAGGAAAATGAGTTAATCTATGACCTAACCCAACTCTTTTCAAGAGATCTCTTGGTCTATTATTGTTTTTATAATTTCGGGTAAAAATCAGAGGTAATTGAACATTTTCCAATGCATTTAAAAATGAAATTAAGAAAAAATCCTCAAATACAAACCCAATTTCCTCGACTCGGATACGGCTAAGTTTTTCTTCATTAAATTTTGTAGGGTCACATCCTAAAATATCTAACTTGCCTGAAGTAGGTCTGTCTAAACATCCGATCAAATTTAGAAAGGTAGTCTTTCCTGCGCCTGATGGTCCCATTATAGTGACAAATTCACCTTTTTTTATCTCAATATCTATTTCCTTTAAGGCTATTATTTTTTGGGATGCAGAAGAATATACCTTCTTTAGCTTATCGGCTTTTACAATATGCTCTCTCATTATTCTCCACTCCTTATTACTTCAATAGGTCTCATTGAAGCTGCCTTAAATGCCGGATACAGTCCCGAAATTATACCTACAATTATTACTCCCAGGAAAGAATAAACTAAAAGATCGGGAGTAATTAAGAGTAATCTACCACTTGGGGCATAAGGCATTACTTTTCTTACTAAAAGTTCGGTCAAATTTCCACCAAAAATCGCAATAACTGAGCCAAAAATACCACCTAAAGTACAAATAATAAGCGTTTCCATCCAGATGAGTTTAAATATATCTGACCTTGAGGCTCCTATTGCCTTCATAATACCTATTTCTTGTGTTCGCTCAAAGACGCTCATTAATATGGTATTAATAACCCCAATAATAGCTACAAATATTGCGATAAAGGCAACAGACATAATCAATATTTTAGCTGAATTTACCAGATTTAAGATTGTCCCCTTAACCTGGCTCATGCTTATTACTTGAATACTGGCAATCGGATATAGTCTCTCTTCAAATTCTGAAATTTTCTCAATTTGTTT
>Ga0315547_1002687_pt1 | contig 12239 bp, 11 predicted proteins | sample SalMarSW160240MG_2_FD_202542 | JGI IMG/M metagenome (GOLD analysis project Ga0315547, IMG submission 202542) | Salt marsh sediment microbial communities from the Plum Island Ecosystem LTER, Massachusetts, United States - Salt Marsh Sediment SW1601-240 ... | reverse complement strand
CTCAACGAGAAAGGACACCTCCTCTACTCCCGCCTGTTTGCTCAGGTCCATGATCTCAACAACCCTTCCGAAAGGCACCTGACGGTCCGCCTGGATGCTGAGTTCCGCGTCGGGCTGTTCTCGATACTGTGATTTCAGGACAGACAGAAGCAGTTCTTCAGATACTCTCTGTCCATCTACTAGAAGAATGCCGTCGGCGTGGATCGTTACCGTAACGGATGCCGCTCTTTTTATTTCTCCGTAGTTCGTCTCCGGAAGAGCCACATCCACAGCCGGTTGGATGGCGGTGGAAGTGAGCAGGAAGAAGATCAGAAGGATGAACACCATGTCGATGAGGGGCATCAGGTCCGGTCCGCAGCGTCTCTCAACGATATTCCTCTCGATATTGAATTCGATCACCCTGCGTCTCCCAATTCCGCCAAAATCGTTTCAGTGGAAGCTTTCATCTCAAAGGACAGGGACTTGAGCCGGTTCTCGAAGAGGTGATGGAATACGAGGGCGGGGATCCCTATGAATAATCCGGTGACCGTCGTGATCAGGGCTTCCCAGATTCCGTGGGCGAGCAGCCCAGGATTGGTGAAATTTTGTACAGCCGCAACTGTCTGAAAGGTGCGGGTCAATCCCAACACCGTTCCGGAAAGTCCAAGCATAGGTGCGATCTTTCCTATCAACTCCAGTAGATGCAGGCGTGCGGACAGACGCTTCAACTCCATAGACCCGGCGGAAGATAGCCTGGTTTCCAGTTCTGATCTGGGCAAGTCACGATGTTCGATCACTTCTCCAAGAAGTAGCGCGACCGGTCCGCCCTGGGCGTTGGTTAACTCTGCAGCTTCATCAAACGCTTCTTTTCGAATCATGATCTGCGCTTCCTGCAGCCAACCGAGACCGGAGCCGGCACGTAGGAAGTGAATCCCCCGCTCCAGGATCACGGCCACCGCGATAACAGAGCACAGGAGCAGCGGGTACATCAGCACTCCGCCCTTCAAAAATAGTTCCAGCATATCAAATCCCTTCGCGGCGGGGAGATAGGGGGAGCCTGATGCACCTCCTATCCCGCTCGCCAAAAACCTGTTAGAGAGTCAGTTCCGCTCCCAGCCAAAAAGATACAGGCGGTGCAATGTAGTCATAGATGACTTCATAGATATTATTGAGAATATTATTGGCCGCGAGACTTAGAACCAGATAATCGTTGAGTTGGTGCTGAAGATGGATGTTGAACACGTGGTATGCGTCGATTTGAAACGTGTTGTCATCATCCTTGTACGTTTTATCGACATACTCGAAATATATTCCACCCGTTGTTTTACTGCCCCTATATTCGAGAGCTGCGTCTACAGAATGCACAGGAACGTACGGAGCTCGCTTGTCATCGCTGAACTGATAGGTGTTAGAAAAACCCTCAAGTAAGTAGCTGTAGATGAAAGTATAATCACCGGTCAGCCATAAGTCGTTATAGAAGTTAATCTCAGCATCCAGCTCGGCTCCCGGAAACAAGCTTTCCCCTATGTTCAGTGGTTCATAGTAAAATGTAACGGTGTTGAACCCCCAGATAATGGCATCAATCAAATAGCGTGCGAATACAAACGCATTGACCTGTACTCGATCAGTGATTATAGAGAAACCTATCTCGCCGTAGTACCCCGTTTCGGGAGTCAAGTTCGTGTTGCCTCTGGTGAACCAGACAGGGTCATCAGGCCAATAAAGGTCGTTCAGTGTAGGTATTCGGTAGGATTTTCCTCCAGACAGCTTTAGCGACGTTGAGTTATTCAACGAATACACAACGTTCAGTTTGTAGTTCAAGCTTCCCGGATAATCAGAGTAGTAGTCGTACCGCAGTGCAGGGATAATGGATACATTCGATACTGGGTAAAACGCCAGTTCTAGAAATGCAGCGCCATTGATTCGCTTGTGTTCATCTATCTCTGTGCTGATCGCATATTCATAAGTGATGTTTCCGCCGTAAATCAGGGATAGTATATCCAAAGCAATGAACTCCTGGGTGAGATCCAATCCTGTTGTATGGAGCTTTGTCGAGCTGGGATCGTAGTCAGGATCTTCGAAGTCAATTCCGTAATATCTATAGAATCCGTTGATGTTGAGAGAGAGAACATCTGTCAGAAATCGATCGGTATCGAACAGCACCTGTCCCTGGGCTGTCATGGTTTTTTGACGAGCATCGGTAGAAACCCAAGAAGGGTCGATCGGTCCTGGAGCGCCGACATTTTTATATCCCACGCTTCCGTTAATTCCAAGCGAGCCTGAACTGGTCGGTGCTGTTAGCGAAAAGTAGACATTACCGACCAGCAGGTCGGCATTGATCCGGCGGCGGTAGTCATCGATATACTCGGCGTCGTTCCACACAAAGCCATTGGCAGCCCGGGTGAAGCCACCACCGGTGACCAGATCGACATTGCCCAGCCCAGTAGAGTACTGAAGGCTCAGCTTCTGGGTGTCCGCCAGATCCAGCCAATTGGCATCTACGCCGGTTTCCGTAGGTCCTTCGGAAACTTTGATGGCTTCTCGGGGGATATAAATGCCGTTCTCGATTTTCAGCTTAAACTGATTTTCGGCTTCTCTTTTTGTGATGATGTTGATTACACCGCCCACAGCATCGGAACCGTAAAGGGCGCTTGATCCCCCTCGAACGAGTTCGATCTTTTCAATGCTATCCATCGGGATGTCAGCCAGATCTATACCACCATTTACGGTGTTGTTCACGCGGACCCCATTGACCAGGATCAGGACCTGGGCGGATGCCGAACCGCGGATGCTGATGCTTTTTACGGCACCTTCTGCGCCGTAGTCGTTGATCTTGATCCCCGCCTGTCGGGTAAGCAAGTCGGCCAGGTTCTTGGCGCCGGATCGTGAGATTTCTTCAGCGTCCAGAACAGTGACATGTCCCGGAGCGGTGAGAATCTCTTCCTCTGTCCGTGTGGCCGTGACCACGATTTCGCTCATCTCCAGCTCTGTGTCCGCCAGTGCAAGAGTGATGGGCAGACAGAGACAGATGAGCAGAGCTACGAACCGTTGTTTGTACATAATCGTACCTCCCGTTAAGTGAAATAGAGATTATGTCTGCCTTCGCTGGCACCTCCACATAGGATGCGCCGATTCGGTGGGATAATGAACCCTCGTTCTAACTTTGGGGGTGTATAGGTACGACTGGAATCATTCCCTTTCCTCGAAGGTCAGTCGTATCAGAAGGGTTTCCTGGCTTCCGGATCTGTTTACTCACAGCGTCTTCTCACCGCCGCGCCTTTTCCCGGCGCAGGCGGCAATGACCTACTGCTGTTTTCATCCCCGGTTACAGTGGCGGGACCGCTGCGGATTCTCACCGCATTCCGCTCTTCCGACACGGGTTAATTTATCCTTCATATTGAGGCATAAACGGAGCGTTGTCAAGCAATATACGAATCGGAGTTCGAATTCGATCTCAGGATTTTGAGTTCGACGACCGTCAGCCGCGGGTTTTCACGTAGGGCTGCTTTCTATAAGATGCGAGCATAGACGGTAGTAATGCTTATGAACATGGGGTGATATATGAAGAAGATTTGGATGGTTTGCCTGTTGTTGGTCGGCGTCGCCTTTATTCTGGGGGCAGTGGAGATACGGGTGAGCATCGCCATGGATGAATCCCAGCCCTACCAGAAAGAGCTCCGGTACTACATAGTTAAAGCAATTGCCGATCTGGAGGACGTGAAGATCGTGGAGCCGGGCCAGGGGGAGTGGTTTCGCATTCAGGTGCTCGTCTTCGAGATGAGGCTGGAGAATCAGCTCGAGGTGGGCTATTCCATCGGTTACTCGATCCTCGAGGTACCTTTTTACCTTCATTCTTTCATCCTCGAGAGTATCGATCCTGAAAAGACAAACGATACTACCAAACGGCTGATCGAGAGCATGGTCTTCTTTCACGGTTCGAACCTGATTACGGTGGGGAAAGAGGGTCTTGAATTCGGGGCAGAGCAGATCTCCTCTTCCCTGAAGGAAACCATGAAGAAGCGAATCAGAACCCAGTCTGAATAAAGAGACCTCGGTTGTCTTGTCGCGCCGACGTTTCAAGAGAATCGAAGGGCTGAATCCACCGCAGCCGAACTCAGGTTTTTGGCTTGTCAAGAACGAGAATTGCTTCACCTGCTTTGAGTAAGCTCACCCGGCCGGTGGACTGGGAGATCACCACCGCAAGGGCTGTGGTGGCAGCGGTAATTCCCGCCGCAGCTGCGTGGCGGGCTCCCAAACCCGATGGAAGGTCAATTGTCGCGATTTCGGGTCGCAGATATGTACCTGCCGCCTGGATGACCCCATCACCGTGAATCAGGAAGGCTCCATCGATCGTAGCGAACTCTTTTATCGTTTCCTCGAGGCTGGGATCAAGAATACTCTTTTCCTCATCCTCGTAACCCTTAAACGGATTTATCACCAGCTGGCGGCTCATGGCTCTGACACGCTCGTAGTCACCGAGCACGAAAGTCGTCCCAATTGGTTTTCCTTCCCGACCCTCCCGGGCAAGTGCCGTCGCAATCTGCAGCACCCGTTCCAACACCTCCGGCGCAACGTCCCCGAGAAAGTCTGCTGGGTAGGTGGGCAGGAAGGTGGGCAGCTCCTGGGACAGATCGATTACCATGAGGGAGTCGAGGACACCTGATTCGGGAGCGCCGAAAAGACTGACAATACGGTCTTCCCTGGAAAGAAACCCTTTAGAGAGGGAGAGGAGGAGGGCAAGGTCTACCTGATTTGCCCGGTTCAAACCGGAAAAGGGAAGATGGATGAACTGGTGCGAGACGGACAACGGAATGGACGAGCTTTCTTTTCTACAGGACACCAGCAGGATCGTGATCTCTGATTCCAGGAACTGCAGCGGTTCTAAGTTCTTAAGGGCATCAGCATGCAGAAGAATCGCTCCGGCCCCGACCTCTTTCGCCAAGGCGAGGGCGTGGGAGAGTACAAGCTCGGTGATCCCGGAAGTTTTGGATGGTTTGATCTCTCTGCCGAGGGTTTCGGGATTCTGCAGTATCCGATAGATCTCGGATTTCGATTGTGCGGAAAGCACCGCCTGCCGGGTAGCATCCGAACGAAATGTGCGAGCCACTTCGGCGAGCAGCAGGATGTGCTGGTCCGCGCGTCCGGCGTCTCCAAGGATCAGGATCAACAAATGGACCGGTAGTCCGTCGACGGACTCATACACGATCCCTTCCCGACTCAAACCGATGGCAACGACAAAGTCGTTAAAATCGGACAGACGAGCGTGGGGGATCGCAATCCCCGGGGCGACCCAGGAGCTCACGATGCTTTCCCTATCCTCTACCGCCTGTAGTGTCGCCTTCCGATCCAGTGTGGGTACCCGCGCACAGGTCGACTCAACCAGCTCGCGGATCGCTTGGTTTTTCTTGTTCTTTTTGAGAAAAAAGATACGATCCTGACTGAGATGATCCTGCAGCTTCATCCAGTGGTAATGGTATACGATTCAAACGGGTTCGACAATCGATTCGATCGGCGAAAACTCAGGTGTGGATGGTATGGTTGGAGCCGAGAAGCCGAACGGCTTTGGATAGGTGCAGTTCTTTCACCAAGAGGTAATCTGTGTCAAAGGTGGAGAAGACGAAAACGGGAATCCCAGCTTCGGCCAGAGGAGCGGTTAACCCGGCCAGGACGCCGATTTCATCGAAGGCAAGCGGACCCTTCACCTTCAAGGCTCTCCATCCCGGATCGGTTTTTGTTTCCGGTGGCGGGTGCCCGTCCGGACATACGATCGACAGTTCATCCTCGGTGCGTACAACGGCGTAGAAACTGCCCGCCAGCGCCCAATCTGGGATCTGGGCATCTTTGTGGAGCCGGCAAATCGCCAGGCTGTCAGGAAGAAGGATCAGTTCCATCGACTTCATCGATTCGCAACATGACCACATCCCCCAGTTTCTCGGTGGAGATTACAAACCGAGTTTCCCGCACTCCCGAAGAGGAAAATATGGATTGGAATGCCGTCTCCCGATTCACGCCCTCACCTGTAGAAAGGGTATGGGTAAAAGCGCGCCTGATCACACACCCGGTTTGACAGTGCTCCGTGCTGCCGCATCCTCCCGGGCTCCGGGAGTATTCGCACTCGATGATCTCGCCGCTCCGCTTTCCCCGGACCGTAGCCAGATCCTTATTCAGGACTTTTTGGGCTTGACTGTTGGCATCCAGAACAACCCCGTCTCCATCAACCGCGATAACCGGTCCTTCCAGGGTTTCCAGAAACTCAAGCAGGGAGTATCGTTCATAGGCCAATGCTTTGTCCGCACAGGATTGGCAGATCCCGTGGGTAATCAGGGATTGGCCGTGATCCTTGGTTTCCGTCGTACCCAGGGCGGTTCCGCACCAGGCGCACACTCTTTTCATCGTGCTGATCTGCCCTTCGAGAGACGGCTGTTTAGAACGAAACCGTTCGTGGTCATCTAGAACAGGATACGAAATTGATGAAAAATGACAAGGGGTAATAAACTCACTCTACGCGGCAAGGAAGCCGAAGATTAGAGCCGCCGCCGCGATCAGGGAGAAGACAACCAAAACGATGCCTAGAGCGGGTTCCCACCGAAAGAGCCGTCCCTCTCTGTTGATTGTTTTCGAGAAGTACAGGTCTTCAGGGCGAACCTGTTTGCCGCTCGTTCCCACAAATACAGACAGCAGGATCGCCGCTGCCAACACTCCGATCGTAACAACGACTCCCTGATAGCTCTGCCAGGAGATCGGTAGGAGGTCGAGGGGAATCGGGAGCTCTGAAGCGGCGGCAAAGCCTGACAGCAGGAACAGCGGCGAGAAGATGCTAAGGCTGCCGGCGAACAGAATCGCCGCAGCAAATCCCACAGGGAATCGCCACAGGATATCCGGGACCGACGGCGGGAGCAGGGCGAAGAGCAGGGTGGGCATCAGAATCTGGAGTCTACTTCGTCGCAGCACCCACAGGTTCTCCGCAACGCCGAAAATAAAAAGGCTGAGGACAGCCGTTCCGGCAAACTGAAACAGGCGCCCTTGATTTGCCGGTGCGATAGAGACGAAAGACGGAAGGAGAGATAGCGGCAATGACATCTCTCCAAGGGTCAGGAGCAAGCTACGGAAGAAAATACCAAATAGAGCGCCGACTGCAATGGGAAAAAGCACAGTCCTGACGGAGAAACTTCGAAAGCGAAAAAAGGCAATCGGATTTGTTTTCTTGGGGATCAAGAACCAGAGAATGGGGAGAATGCCCGCCAGCAAGGGGGGTATCATCCGAGACATGAAATCGGGCTGAAAGCGGAGGAAATTCAAGCCCGCGGTCAGGCCGGCAGCCAAAAGGGCGAAAATCGCGACCATCCAGCCGAGGGGCTGCCCGTTCAAGGTGTGCGACCGTCTGCGGGGTACCGGTCGGTTCTTGCCTTCCCCCCTTCTCTTAAAGGAGAGGAGCTTGTTGGCGAACCAGCTGCCCCCAAACCACGCAGCCCAGGCACCACCTTTCTCTACAGCAGCAGTTTCGGCAGCCGGCAAGGCTGCCTGTAAAAATAAAGCATCTCTGTGAGCGAAGTCACTCCCGTCCCGCGAATAGAAGATCAGAGCCGGAGTCACTTGACGGCTCAACTTCGAATAGGTCATCCGGTTCCGACAATGGATCAAATCATAACGGAGCCTTTCGGGATTAAATCCAGGGGCAAGTATTTTGGCCAGCCCCTGCGCGTGCTGCGCCGGTAGCTTGGAATCCCACAATTCCTGCAGTGCCGAGAGTAACAGCTCTTCTTGATCGATCTGTTCATGAGAATCATGGATTAATCTGCGCAGTTTTTCTTTAGCCGACCTTTTTGAAAAGCGATCCGCGAGACAGAGGGCAGGTTCGATTAGAATCAGGGACGCGATGGAATCGGGTTGACGGGCCGCTATATCCAGGGCGAGCGGGGCAGAGGACAGATGTGCCAATAGATGAAATCTCGAGGCTCCCAGATGTTTTTTCAACAGATCCAGGTTCTCCAAAAGGAACAAGCTAAGGTTGCGGTTTTCCGCGGGACGTTGGTTTCTTCGGGAGCCTGGGAACTCGATGTAGCAAATGCGGAAGTACTCTTTGAAGGGGTCCATCAGGTCGTGCATCACATCGTGGGAGAGGGAGGAATGGGCGGGAAGCGCAATCACCGGTGTACGATCTTCCCGCGGACCGGCGCTTTCGACCCACAGCCGGCCTACCTTCGCTCCCTGACAGCGCAGGGAGTCCGGTGCCAGGGCTTGGTAGCTCTCCGGGTGCTCCTGGGGGAAGAGTTTTCCGAGGGTGAGGGGAAAGGCTTCCTGGCAGCGGCTGCAGCGGATGCGTGTAGTTTTCCCTGTCGGGAAGTGATCCGGAATACGCACTTCCCCGCTAAATCCACAGGATGGACAACGGAATCGCATGGTCCCCACATTGATTGTTTTCCCTGCTTTTGTCAAATTCCACAGAATGTTGTGTCCGCATAATGTTGACGCCGGCTTGTATTCGAAGAATTCTATTTTCGATATAATTTTCATGTTCTATGTCTGAAACCTCAACGGATAAGCAATTCTCTCTTCTGATCAAGCCCGCCTCGGCGGACTGCAACCTGGCCTGCGCCTACTGTTTCTACTTGCCCAAGGCCGGCCTCTACCCGAGCTCTTCTCGGCACCGCATGTCGGAAAGCACTCTTCAGCGGATAGTCTCTTCGTATCTAGCTACCAAACAGACCACCTATTCCTTCGGCTGGCAGGGGGGAGAGCCCACGCTGATGGGGGTCGAGTTCTTTCGAAAAGTGGTGGAGTTTCAGAGTCGTTACGGTCGCCCCGGGTCGGTTGTCGCCAACGGGCTGCAGACAAACGCGACGATGATCACCGAAGAGCTGGCCCGGCTTTTCTCCGAGTACCGTTTTCTCCTCGGGGTCAGTCTTGATGGTCCCGAAGAGATACACAACACCTACAGAACGAGCAAAGAGGGAACGGGTTCGTACCGCAGGGTTGTCGAGGGAATCGAGCTGTTGAAGAAACATCAGGTCGAGTTCAACGTCCTCGTGGCCGTGAATGCGGCAAATGTCGGAAAAGCTCGGGAGATATATCGATTTCTCCTGGATCGTGGGGTCCTGTTTCACCAGTACATCCCTATTGTGGAGTTCGACCAGCAGGGCAATCCGCTTCCCTTCTCCATCGATGGCCGGCAGTGGGGTGAGTTCTTAGCGGGGATCTACGAGGAGTGGTATCCCGATGCCGGCCGTGTTTCCGTGCGTCTTTTTGATGCCATTCTTGCCTATCTGGTGGATGGTTCTCGGATTATCTGCACCATGGGCAGGGACTGCCGGCAATACTTCCTGGTCGAGCACAACGGAGATGTATATCCCTGCGATTTCTTCGTGCAGCCGGAGCTGCGGCTGGGCAACGTGCTGAACACGGATTGGGCGCGGCTTCTTGAATCGCCTCGCTACGAGTCCTTCGGCCTTCAAAAATCTCAGTGGAATGAGCTCTGTGACTCCTGTCCACATCTCGAGCTGTGTATGGGTGACTGCCTGAAACATCGCTTCTACGGCGAGGGTAGCGAGCGTAGCAAGCCCGATCCCCGCAAGCTGAGTTGGTTGTGTGCGGGCTGGAAAGCGTTTTTCGATGCTACCGTGCCCGGATTCAGGCGGATCGCCCGGCGAATCCAGAGACAGAGAAGCCGGGAACTGGAGGCTCGCCTGGCATCCTCGGCGTATTCGTTACGGTCCACTGGTCCCGGGTCATGAAGACGATCCTCATCGTCAATCCTAAAGTGGGAAGGCGCTTTTTCCTCAATCTTCATCTGCCCCAGGTAATCAAGCTTTTCCAGAGGCACGGTGTATCCTTTCGAGTTTTCTATACCCGTTATTCCGGACATGCGACAAATCTAGTGCGGAGATTTCGAAACGAAATAGACTATGTCAGCGTGTTTGGAGGTGACGGGACGATTCGGGAGGTGGTGAAGGGTATGGGAGACAGACCCCTGCCGGTTGGGATCATCCCCTTCGGTACGGTAAATGTTTTAGCCCTCGACCTTGGCATCTCTCTCAATCCGGTGATCGCCGCAACGAGTATCTTGGCGGGACACACCCGTCTGATCGATGTAGGCTATGTGAACGAGGAGCCCTTCCTGCTCATGGTGTCCACCGGGCTGGATGCAATGGCGGTCCACAGCGTCGATTTACGGTTCAAGCGCTATCTCGGACAGATAGCCTACGTGCTGGGGATGATCTGGTCGGCCCTCACAGATCGTGTTCGAAAAATACAGGTTTCCGTCGAGGAGAAAAATATCACGGACAAAGGTTACTTGGCTATCGTTTCCAACTCGCGATACTACGCCGGTCCGTACACCATTGCCGAAGAGGTTCGAATTGACGACGGCCTTCTCAACGTCATCCTCTTCAAGAAGAGCGGTATTGTGGATACCCTTCGGCTGCTGGTCAATGTGCTTGCCAACAGGCATCGGATGATGCCCGATGTTTCCTTTTACACGGGTAAGGTCATTCATATTCGTTCCCGAGGCCGGGTGAAGATGCAGATGGATGGCGACAAGGCTCCTTCGGCACCCGCTCGGATCTCAGTACGGGAACGCTTCTTGCCTGTTTTTGTTCATGAGAACGAGAGGAAAATAGAAGGCCTGGAAGCGGTAAAGACGGTGCTTGCCAACGTGTTCACCCCGTCGGCGAAAAAGATCACTCGCCTATAATCTTTACCAGGACCCGTTTCTTCCGCTTCCCGTCGAACTCGCCGTAGAAGATCTGCTCCCAAGGACCGAAATCCAGTTTGCCCTCGGTTACCGCCACCACGACTTCCCGACCCATGATGCTTCGCTTCAGGTGAGCATCGGCGTTGTCCTCAAATCCATTGTGTCTGTAGCGGGAGTAGGGTTTCTCCGGCGCCAGTCCCTCCAACCATTCTTCGAAATCCTGATGAAGCCCGGATTCGTCGTCGTTGATGAAGACGCTGGCCGTTATGTGCATGGCGTTGCAGAGCAGAAGTCCCTGCCGAATCCCGCTGTCTTTCAGGACTTGCTGGACCTGCGGGGTGATATTGATGAGTTCCCGGCGCCTGGATGTGCTGAACCACAGCTCTTTACGGTAGCTTTTCATATCCCAATCCTCATGGGTATACCGTGCTCTATCTATCAGATATTGTCAAAGTCTTTCGGTCGTCTCGGATCAAGGCGAGGTCTGGTAACACGGCCGAAATTGAAAGATAATTTTAGAGAGGACACTAGCCCTATGAGAACTGAAAACTCCGATTCGGATCTCCAGGTGCTGTACGAGGACAACCACATCATTGCGGTAAACAAGAAGGTTGGGGACCTGGTTCAAGGCGATCAGAGTGGAGATCTTTCACTGGTTGATACGGTCAAGCTTTACATCAAAGAGAAATACGATAAGCGAGGCAATGTTTATCTCGGTGTGGTGCATCGACTCGATCGTTCCACCAGCGGTGTGGTGCTCTTCGCCCGCACGAGCAAGGCGTTGCAGCGGCTGAACGGGCTGTTTCGTGAGAGCCGGGTGCGGAAGCTGTACTGGGCGGTGGTGAAAGAGAGTCCACCGAAACGGGCGGATACCCTGATTCATTATCTGAAACGTAATAGAGACCGGAATAAATCTTACGCTCACGATACCCCGGTATCGGGAGGCAAGGAAGCCCGCCTGAGCTACAGGTGGGTCCTCAGCCTGGACCGTTGCCACCTTCTGGAAATCGATCTTCAAACGGGACGCCATCATCAGATTCGCGCTCAACTGGCCAGGATCGGTTGTCATGTCAAAGGTGACCTGAAGTATGGATTCCCCACCCCCAACCCGGACGGGGGCATTCATCTCCACGCTCGAGAGGTTACGTTCGAACATCCGGTTCAGAAAATACCCGTTCGCGTTGTGGCCGATCCTCCCGCCGATCCCGTTTGGGATGCGGTAAGGAGGCAACTTGCCTAGTGGTGAGTGAGACAGTTATACTCTTTCCGGGAGCGTGTAAATGAGCCAAACCATTCGTTTCATCCTGAACGATGATTATATCGAAAGCTCTCTACATCCTGGTATGGTGGTTCTCGATTTTTTACGACAGGGTCAGAGGCTCACCGGTACGAAGGAGGGCTGCCGCGAGGGCGACTGCGGAGCCTGTACCGTTCTGCTCGGAGAACCCGGCGCCGCCGGTGGACAGGTTGTAGAGTACAGGGCGGTGAACTCCTGTCTTCTTCCCCTCGGCGATGTGGAGGGGAAGCATTTGGTGAGTATCGAAGGACTCAATCCTTCAACCAAGGCCGA
>Ga0315547_1002686_pt1 | contig 12243 bp, 8 predicted proteins | sample SalMarSW160240MG_2_FD_202542 | JGI IMG/M metagenome (GOLD analysis project Ga0315547, IMG submission 202542) | Salt marsh sediment microbial communities from the Plum Island Ecosystem LTER, Massachusetts, United States - Salt Marsh Sediment SW1601-240 ... | reverse complement strand
ATTGTGATCGAATGTTTTCCCAAAACCGATCCCCGGATCGATAATTAATTTTGATCTTGAAATTCCTTTTTGTTCGGCAAGATCTATATTATTTTCAAAAAATGCTTTGAGCTGGCCGATAAGGTCGTCATATTTAGGCTCAATCTGCATGGTTTTCGGATTTCCGAGCATATGCATCAAAATTACAGGGACCCCGTAATCCGCCGCAACGTCTGCCATCTCCGGATCGAAACGCAACGACGATATATCATTGATCATTGAAGCGCCCGCTTTGATGGCATGTTCTGCAACAACAGCCTTGGTGGTGTCGATGGAGATGGGAATCGAAATTCGTTCTAAGAGCCTTTCAATGACAGGAACAACTCTTTGAATTTCTTCTTCTGCAGACACCGCATCCGAAAACGGCCGCGTCGATTCTCCACCGATATCAATGACGTCTGCACCGTCTTGGAATAGTTTATACCCCTGAGTTACCGCATCATCAACCGTAAAAAATTTCCCGCCGTCTGAAAATGAATCGGGCGTTATATTCAACACGCCCATAATACAGGTTCGCCGACCCATCTCCAGACGGTGTTTGCCCCATGCAAGATTGAAATTTTTCATGTTTAAAAAAGGTGCCCCTTAAGACGAAGATACGTCCTGCGCATTTCCTGATGCCGCTTCTTGGGCCTTTATTTGTTCTTCGGCACCTTTTTCCGGGCCTTGGTCAATCGCTTCTTCGTCTTTCATCTCTATTGTCGGAAACTCGAATCCCGGTCTCATGGAGAGGATGAGATCATCCAGCTCTTTTCCCAAAACGGTTTCTTTTTCGAGGAGACGATCCGCCAGCGCGTGAAGAATATCTAAATTTTCTTTTAAAATTTTCGCTGCGCGGTCATAGGCGGTTGAAATCAGCTTATCGATTTCAGCATCAATTTTCTTTGCCGTTTCTTCGGAATAATCCCGGTGCTGTGCAATTTCCCTCCCAAGAAAAATGTGTTCTTCTTCCTTGGCATAGGACATCGGACCGAGTTTATTGCTCATCCCCCAACTCCGTATCATTTTTTGTGCAATATCGGTTGCCTGCTTGATATCATTTGCAGCACCGGTGCTGATGCGGTTAAAAACGATTTCTTCGGCCACGCGTCCGCCGAAAGCAACGGACAATTCGCTTTCAAGCTGATCTTTATATTTAAAATCTCTTTCTTCGGGTAAAAACCAGGTAATACCTGCTGCACGGCCTCTGGGTATGATGGTGATTTTATTCACCGCATCGGTGCCCGGCAATAATCGGGCAACAAGGGCGTGGCCGCCTTCATGATATGCGGTTGTCTTTCGGTCTTCTTCCTTGATGACTTTGGATTTGCGCTCCAGTCCCATGTAGACTTTATCTTTTGCATCCTCGAGGTCGACCATATCGACCTTTTCTTTATCTCTTTTTGCGGCCAAAAGCGCGCCTTCATTGACCAGATTCTCCAAATCCGCCCCTGAAAATCCGGGAGTTCCCTTGGCCAATGACAGAACGTTCACATCAGATGAAATCGGCGTTTTTTTCATATGAACTTTCAGAATTTTTTCTCGGCCGATAATATCCGGCAGCGGGACAACCACCTGGCGGTCAAACCGGCCGGGGCGTAAGAGGGCCGGATCCAGGACATCCGGACGGTTCGTAGCGGAAATAAGGATTACGCCCTCATTGGATTCAAACCCGTCCATTTCCACCAGAAGCTGATTTAAGGTCTGCTCTCTTTCATCATGTCCGCCGCCGAGCCCGGCTCCCCGATGACGCCCCACTGCATCGATCTCATCGATGAAAATGATGCATGGCGCATTTTTTTTGCCCTGAACAAACAGGTCTCTCACCCGAGACGCCCCCACACCGACAAACATTTCTACGAAATCAGAACCGCTGATATGAAAGAAGGGAACATCCGCTTCACCGGCAATCGCGCGTGCAAGCAGGGTTTTACCGGTGCCGGGCGATCCCATGAGAAGCACCCCTTTGGGAATCCTTCCGCCGAGACGGGTGAATTTTTTGGGCTCTTTTAAAAATTCGATAATCTCTCCGAGTTCTTCCTTGGCTTCATCGATACCGGCAACATCTTCGAAGGTCACTTTTTTCAATTGATCGGACTGCAGTCTGGCCCGGCTTTTTCCGAAAGACATGGCTTTTCCGCCGCCGGACTGCATTTGGCGCATGAAAAATATCCAGACGCCGATCAGGATAATCATCGGAAACCATGAAACAAGGACGGACATATACCACGGTGATTCACTTTCGGGTTTTGCTTTTATGGTAACGTTCTTTGCACGAAGCGTTTTTATCAGATCGCTGTCATGGGGTGCATATAGCTTAAAATGAGTTTTATTGGTGTCCGTAACAAAGAGCTCCTGGCCCTGTATTACGACATCCGCAACACGCCCGCTCTCAACCATGTTCAAAAATTCCGTATAGCTGATATTTGTCTCAGCCATATGTTGTTGATTAAAAAGGTTGTAGAGCATGATCATCATCAGCGTGATGACAATCCATAATGCCAAATTTTTGTAGAAAGGATTCAAAAGCCTTAACCCCCTTAAAAAACAATTAACGATCCATTATATTAATCATTGTTGATGATTAGGCAAGCAAAAGTTCCACTTTCAGGACATTTTTAGTTGCCGGCGTCACTTTAACGGATTCATCGATCCGATGACCCACGACCCAAACTATTTTCCCGCAGCTCAGCAGGATCGGGCATTTCAGGCGTTCTTTCCGCGGCACTTTTTTGTCGATAAAAAATTTTTTCAACTTTTGCGTACCCCTTACGCCCAGCGGTCTAAAAGCGTCCCCGGGCCGAAAATTCCTCAAGACCATCGGAAGATTTAAAGCATCCCTATCAAAAAAATTGGCGTGTTGTCCAGTACAACGATAATCGGGCATATGTTCGATGTCCATCTCGGAAAATCGGATATGCGCTTTGATTTCTTTGACAAAAACAGGTTCGAATTTTTCGATTTGATACTCAAAAGAAAATGCATCCCAACCGTCGCTATCCCGATCATCATCCAGTGCAAGCCTTTGTACTCGAAAAATATGGATCGTATCCTGTGCCCTTCGGATTCTTAAGCCGGCAGGAAGGTCTATTTTTCCGAAGGCCGATTTTTTCACTAAAAGGTCGATGACGGAATCGATGTTGGCAAAACCAATGCGCCTCAAGTCCCCTTTTGCTTTTGAAAGCGCCAGCCTTATGACTCGCCGTTGCAATGCGTTGTGATATCCGTTAAGCACCGGAACAGAAAGTTCGATCTGATTTTGTCGAACACGTAACACGGCTTTTTCAAAAAATGGCTGAACCATATCTTCGATCCATTCTTCTTCGGATCTTATAATTGATGAAAGCCGGTTTAACGTGTCGGAAATTTTCGGGTTATAAACTTTCTTCAACACCGGAATCAAATCGTGACGCACCCTGTTCCTCAGATGTCTTGTGTCCGCATTGGTTCGGTCAAATACGTATTTCATTCGGTTTTGATCTAAAAATTTAATAATATCGGCTCTTTTTAATCTTATCATGGGCCGAATGATCTTCTCGTCTCTTATCGGAGGGATGCCCGATAGCCCCAGCGTCCCGGTGCCCCGAAACAGATTCATCAGCACAAGCTCTGCATTGTCATCGGCATGATGACCGAGGGCAATTTTATTGTATTGATATGTATTTGCAATGTGATCCAAGAATTCATATCGAACGTGCCGGGCGGCGTCTTCCAAAGAAAGTTTGTTTTCACGCTGATATCGGCAAATATCCCGTTTTTGAACATAGCAGGGCAAATCGAAAGTTGCCGCGAGGGATTCAACAAACTCGGCGTCATTGTCGGAATCGTTTTGGCGAAGACAGTGATTCAAATGCGCAACACCCAGTTTTAGAGAAAAATGAGGGGCAATTTTAAAGAGCATGTGAAGAAGTGCTACTGAGTCAGGCCCTCCGGATACACCGATAACCACCGAATCCCTGGGATTCAGCATCCCATGGTCAAAAATTGTTCGTTCTACGGTTTTTAACAACCGATTATTCAAATGTTTTCTCGATACCATTATGAATAGGGTTTAAAAAATCTGCTGCAAGCGCTATCCCGGAATATAAATCGAAAGCAATTATTATATGAATTATCATATGGTTGTAATCGTATAAGGCTTTTAAATTATGATATAGAGACCCTTTATTGTCAATAAAAAACACTTATTAGAAACCATCTCAAAATTAGGATTTTCGGCCGAGATCACTTGTCCGGCGTCGCCTTCAGGCAAAGACGGAAGACGAGACCGAGGATCAACCCGCAGGTATGTCGAGGACTTGATACGAGGGCTCAACGCCGATACTTGTCCGCCTCACCGCCAGCGGCATCTTCGACCGGCGGATCGGACGAAAAGACTTTTTTGAGACGGCTTCGACCATACCGTATGGCGGCATTCACGAAAGCGCGTTAATTCTTTTTTACCTTGAAAAAATTTTTTATCGATTATATTGAATATAGCGGTTGTGCTAGGCGGGGAGCTAGCGGTGCCCTATTCCCGAAATCCGCTGATGCGGGGCTGAATTCCCTCTGAAGGGTTTGAAACTGGAAGCCTATAAGTCAATGTGCCCGGCCACCGCGCAACAGGCGGTTACGAACCTCGTCAGGTCCGGAAGGAAGCAGCGATAAGTAATGCGGCCTGTGTCGTGGATTGATCCCGGTCAGTGATTTGGCTTATTACATTTCAGCAAAGATTCGACAGGGGGTGCACAACCAGCTTTCCCGCACGACGTTCAATATCACATGCTTATCTTTTAAATTCCCGAGCCTATTTGCCTGAGTGAACAGCGAGTGTTCGGTGTTCAGGGGTTCAGGAGAGAAATCCTTCACGTCTGCCGTTCTCCGATGCTATGGTTTTTGCTGTATACTTACACTCTCTTTCGAAAATTCGATCCCAACACCTCATACAATGGTTCTTCCTGAACTCTGAACCCCTGAACACTGAACACCGAACACTCACCGCTACTGCCGACCGCTCATTCCCTGTTGAACTTGTTGAATTTTTTGAATTAAGGAAAAGGGGCTAAATTGCCATTTCCGGCTTGACAATATGTCATATAGTCTTATTTTTTGAGCGTTATTGAGAATTCGCGCCAATACATCAATCTTCGGATGATAAATAATTAAAAAAAATTAGGAGATCACAACGGCTGATGGCGAAGAAAAATGGAATCAAAATTCATACGAAGGCTGAGGAAACCGTCAGTGAAGACAAAAAACCTAAAAATAACGCTCCCGAAGAAGAGACCAACCAAACTGTTGATCCTCTAAAAGAGATGGAGGAAAAGGTAGAATCTCTTAAAAAGGAAGCAACAGAAAACCATGATCGACTGTTGAGGATGGCTGCGGAGTTTGAAAATTATAAAAAGCGAACCGCCCGTGAAATGAATGATTTCAGGAAGTTTGCCAATGAAAGTTTTGTAAAAGCCATGCTTCCCGTGGTCGACAGTCTTGATCTTGCCATTACATCAGCAAGCAATGACCAACAGGCAAACAGTTCGCTGCTTGAAGGCGTCACCATGACCCTTAAGGAAATATATAAAGTTTTCGAACAGTTCGGGATTACACCGATTGAGTCTATGGGAAAAACGTTTGATCCTGCTTTTCATCAGGCGATGATGCAGGAAGAAACAGAGGCATATCCTGAAAATACCGTATCCAGAGAGCTCCAAAAGGGATATATGATTCACGACCGGCTGCTCCGGCCTGCCATGGTGGTGGTATCCAAAAAAAAAGAAGCATCCGAGAATATTCTAAGACAGACAAAAAAATAGAGAGGACACATAGATTATTTTATTAACTAGGAGGATAGCAAATGGGTAAAGTTATTGGAATCGATTTGGGCACAACGAATTCATGTGTCGCAATCATGGAGGGCGGCGATGCAAAGGTAATTACCAACCCTGAGGGAGGGCGCACCACTCCATCCATCGTTGCCGTTTCGGAAAGCGGGGAAAGATTGGTGGGTCAAATTGCAAAACGGCAGGCTATTACCAATCCCGAGAATACGGTATTTGCCGTAAAAAGGCTTATCGGCCGAAAATTCCGTTCAAAGGAAGTTCAAGACGACATAAAGATACTGCCTTACAAAATTGAAGAGGCCAGTAACGGCGATATTCGCATAAACCTCAGAGGAAAACTAAACAGCTCTGCGGAAATATCCTCTTTTATTTTGGCAAACATCAAACACACGGCCGAAGAATATCTTGGAGAAAAGGTCACCGACGCGGTGATAACAGTGCCTGCTTATTTTGATGACAGTCAACGACAGGCCACCAAGGATGCCGGAAAGATCGCCGGACTCAACGTGCTCAGGATCATCAACGAACCCACAGCCGCATCTTTGGCATACGGCATGGATAAAAAGAAAGAAGAAAAGATAGCGGTTTTTGATTTAGGCGGCGGTACTTTCGACATTTCTATTCTTGAAATCGGTGAAGGCGTATTCGAAGTCAAGGCCACAAATGGCGATACCCATCTTGGCGGCGAGGATTTCGACTTAAGGCTGATCGACTATCTGGCCAATGAATTCAAAAAAGACCAGGGGATTGACCTCAGAAACGACAAGATGGCCTTACAGCGGCTGAAAGAAGCATCTGAAAAGGCAAAAATGGAACTTTCCTCATCCATGGAGACCGATGTTAATCTTCCTTTCATTACCGCCGATGCTTCAGGCCCCAAACATCTCAACATAAAAATAACCAGGGCCAAACTCGAGGGGCTTGTCAGCGATCTTCTCGATAAACTGGAAAATCCGTGCAGACTCGCGCTAAAAGATGCGGGTTTGAGCCCCAAGAACATTGATGAAGTCATTCTTGTCGGCGGAATGACCCGTATGCCGGCAGTTCAGGACCGGGTTAAAAAAATCTTCGGAAAAGAACCGCATAAAGGCGTCAACCCCGACGAAGTTGTGGCCATCGGCGCCGCTATTCAAGGCGGAGTGCTTAAAGGAGATGTCAAAGATGTTCTTCTTCTCGATGTAACGCCGCTTTCCCTGGGTATCGAAACCCTGGGCGGCGTTATGACGCGGCTCATCGAAAAAAATACCACCATTCCGACGAAAAAGAGCCAAATTTTTTCAACAGCGGCAGATAACCAGCCGGCGGTATCCATCCACGTGCTTCAGGGTGAACGTGAAATGGCCGGAGGCAACAAAACGCTGGGGCGTTTTGAACTTGTAGGAATACCGCCTGCTCCCAGGGGCATACCACAGATCGAGGTCACCTTTGATATCGATGCCAACGGTATCGTCAACGTCTCTGCAAAGGATATGGCCACCGGCAAGGAACAATCCATTCAGATTACCGCATCCAGCGGATTGTCCAAAGAAGAAATCGACAAACTCATCAAAGATGCAGAGCTTCATGCCGAAGACGACAAAAAGAAAAAAGATCTGGTCGATGCCCGGAATCACGCCGACACGCTGATCTATTCCACCGAAAAATCGGTTAAAGATCTTGGCGACAAGATCGATGCGGACACCAAGAGCAAGGTTGAAGCCGCCATCGAACCGCTTAAAAAGGCCATGGAAGGTGATGACGCCGAAGAGATCCGGCGATTGAGCGAAGAATTGACCCAGGCGTCTCATAAGCTGGCCGAGGCCATGTATCAGCAGGCGTCGCAAAAGGGCGATCAGGAGCATGCCCAGGCAGGGGCATCCGGTAACCAGGAGGCCGGGTCCTCCGCAGCGGACGAAGATGTGGTGGATGCCGATTTTGAAGAGGTCAAAGAAGACGACAAAAAATAAACGCATATCCTGTATCATCAAAAAAATCCTGCGTGCCTGTTTGTGCCGCAGGATTTTTTTTAAGCCGGTCATTTGCTGACCCAAACGGAAGATATTATAGGCGTCTTAATCATGGCAAAACTAAAGTGGCTAACGACTTCTGCCGGTGTAAAAATGCCCGGGATTATTTACGGCACGGCCTGGAAAAAGGACCGAACGGCAGATTTGGTTGTGAAAGCCGTCCAGGCAGGATTCAGGGGAATCGATACCGCCTGCCAGCCGAGACACTATAATGAGCCCCTGGTGGGAACCGCGATCGGCAGACTGAAAGACCATGGTATCGAACGTGAGGATTTGTTCCTGCAAACCAAATTCACCCCGCTTGCCGGTCAGGATCCCAACCAAGTACCCTACGATAAAAATTCCCCGGTCGAGCTGCAGGTCGCCCAGTCTTTTGAGACATCGAAAAAAAACCTGCAGACAGAATATGTGGATTCTCTCATACTTCATTCACCAATGGCACCCCACGGGCTTTTGATGAAGGTATGGAATGCCATGGGAAAAATTCAAAAGGCCGGCGGGGCTCGCCAGTTGGGGATCAGCAACTGTTACGATATTGAAGTGATTCGATCACTTTATGCCGATGCCGACGTTAAGCCGGCAGTCGTACAAAATCGATTTTATCAGGAAACGGATTATGATGCGCAATTGCGTCACTGGTGCGATAATCATGGTGTTATCTACCAGAGTTTTTGGACCCTCACGGCAAATCCCCATATTCTGGCGAGCAACACCGTTCGAACCATTGCTCAAAAGCATAAAAAAACCGAAGCGCAAATCTTTTTTCGATACCTCAGTCATTCCGGCATCGTGCCCCTTACCGGAACGTCATCCGAGATACACATGAAAGAAGATCTCGGCATCTTTGATTTTGAGCTTTCTTCCGAGGATTTAAAGGATATAAGTGTTCTGCTGAATCTGAGTTAGACGGCCCATGGCAATTTGCCGCAGAATGCCTGCAACCTTCAGTGCATATGTGTTTTGGCGTTCGGCATGGTTATTCACCATACATATCAGTTATGATCTTTCGTAGTTGAGCGGCTTTGATATCGGATAACTTATCAATTTTCTTTTTCAATCTTTGCTTGCTTATGCTGCGGATTTGATCAACAGCAATTTCGGCATGTTTATTCGCGCATTTAATCTGGAGACGAGTCCTCCATTGCGGGTGCAATTTTGAGGTTAACGGACATACGACGACTGTTTCCAAATATTTATTCATCTCGTCTTGGCTAATTATGACGACGGGGCGTACTTTTTTTATTTCACTTCCTACGGTGGGATTGAGATCAGCAGAATAAATTTCGTACCTTTTAATGTTCAAAGTCCTCGTCCTCCAGGCCGTCAAAAAGCGTTGTGTCAAAATCGTCCCAATGTTCCTTTTCAATGGCCATGGCCTTATACGTATCTTCCCAGGAAAGCTTGCTTTCTTCTTTATTCCGAATAAGCAGTCCCTTGTCTGTTTCTTCTATCAGAAGGGAATTTTTTAGGCCATATTTTTGAAGGAGCGCCTTGGGTATGCGAACGCCTTTGGAATTTCCAATGGCGACCAGCTTAGCATCTCTAGCCCGTACTTGATTTTCCATGGTTTTTGCTCCTTAGTTTTATCAATTTTATTTAGTAATTACTGTAATTACATTTATCCAAAATGTCAAGATTAAAATCAAAGTGTTTACAAATGGGCGGTTCTAAGATCCTTTCGATGTTTTGGGAACCTAATTCTGAGGACGCCGATTTTCGCTGATGTTGTTTTCATCACAATAACGCCGAATAATGTCCAGAAACACCGCGCCGTATCTTTTTTCTTTGACCTGGCCGACGCCGTGGATCTGAAGCAGGCGATCTTTGGATCGAGGCAACCGGGCGGCCATTTCCGTCAAGGTTCGGTCGGAAAAAATAACGAATGGCGGTACCTGGGCTTCATCGGCCAGTTGTTTGCGTTTTTTTCTCAAACGCTCAAAAAGCAAGGGGTCATGGGGTGTACTTTCTGCTTCTGCCGTGATTTTCCTTTTTGCTTCTTCAGGGATGGGATCCTGGGTCGGCAAATGGCCTTGGAAACTGGTTTGACCCCGGAAGAGCTCCCATGCTTTAGGCGTCAGGTGCAGTCCGCCGTATTCCATATCCTGGGACATGAACCCTTTATGCAGCAACTGGCGGGCCAGATGCCGCCACTGGTTCTTGGAATATTCCAGTCCGATGGCGTAAGTGGAGAGTTTGTGATGACCCCGCCGGACGACCTTTTGGGCTTTTGAGCCCCGCAGAACATCGATAATGTGCTCCACCCCGAAGGATTCATTGGTGCGCTTGACACAGGAGAGCAGCTTTTGGGCGGCCACGCTCAAATCTTCGGGTTCTTTTTTTGCCGCCAGGCAGTTGTCGCACATGCCGCACGTCTCTTGCCCGTAGCGCTCTCCAAAATAGTCCAGCAGCACCCGCCGCCGGCACACGTCGGTTTCAACAAAACGGAGCAAAGTGGTGAGCAGCAGATTGGCCGTTCGCTGGCGAGAGGCGCTCATTCGGCCAATCATGAACTTGACCTTGTGAATATCTCCGTAAGAGTAAAGCAGCAGGCATCGGGCCTCCATACCGTCCCGCCCGGCGCGTCCGATCTCCTGGTAATAACTTTCAATGTTTTTGGGCAGATCATAGTGAATGACAAAGCGGATATTGCTTTTATCGATGCCCATCCCAAACGCAATGGTGGCCACCATCACCTGTACATCGTCTCTGGAAAAGCGTTCCTGGTGGCCCTTGCGGTCGACATCGGACAAGCCGGCGTGGTAGGGCAGCGCCGGGATGCCGTCTTGGGTCAGCAGCCGGGCAAGCCGGTCCACCTGCTTTCGCGTTGCGCAATAAATGATGCCCGGCTGATCCGGATGCCGGTGAATCATGTTCAAGGCCTGCCGGTACGGATCGTCTTTAAAGGCCACCTCTAAAAACAAATTGGGACGATCAAAGCCGGCGATGAATTCAGCGCCTTCACCCAGCCCGAGACAATTTTTAATGTCCCTTCGGACTTGCTCCGTTGCCGTAGCGGTCAAGGCCAGGCACACCGCCTTGGGCAGTTGTTTTCGGACCTCTGCCAGACGCCGGTATTCCGGCCGGAAATCATGGCCCCACTCGGAAATGCAGTGGGCCTCGTCAATGGCCAGACAGTCGACCTTGATCGACCGCAGCATTTCCAGCAGCGTATCCTTGAGCAGCGTTTCCGGTGCCACATACAGCAGCTTGACCTTTCCGCTTTTTACCTTTGTCATATTGGCGCGGTATGCGCCCGCTTCCAGGGCGCTGTTTAACATCACCGCCGCCACCCCGTTTTCGCGCATCTGCTGAATCTGATCGGTCATCAAAGATATCAGGGGCGACACGACGATGGTCAGCCCATCGAACAACAGGGCCGGTATCTGGTAACAGAGAGACTTTCCGCCGCCGGTGGGCATGATAACCAAAGCATTTTTGCCGGCCATGACCTGGGCGATGATCTCCGGTTGAAGGGATACAAAGTCTTTAAAGCCAAAGACTTTTTGCAGTACCGCTTGGGCATTTTCCATGATGTCGGGCATGTTTTTCCCCTAAGGATTTGAGCTATGTGTTTCATTTTATGGCAAAAAGATATTTATTTGTCAATAAATAGAACTGTCGATTATTAATTACTTTTTAATATCCGTATCTATTATTCCGCTATTATTTCTTTATGTATCTTTCTGAACATCGCCCTTGCGTGAACCTCATTTGAATTTTCGATGAAAGTGCATATAATGAGATTAAATTAACAATAAGGGAAATAATGAAAACCCAAGCAATCCATATAAAAGGCGCCAGACAACACAATCTCAAAAACCTCGATCTGGCAATCCCTCTGAATCATCTCACGGTGATTACCGGTGTCAGCGGTTCCGGCAAGTCGTCCCTGGCCTTTGACACGCTTTATGCCGAAGGCCAACGCCGTTATGTGGAAACCTTCTCGCCATATGCCCGCCAATTCATGGATCGCATGGATCGTCCCCAAGTCGATAAAATCGAGGGTATTCCGCCGGCCATCGCCATCGACCGCAAGGATCCGGTCCGAACTTCCCGCTCGACCGTGGGCACCATGACCGAAATTACCGACCATGTAAAACTCCTTTACGCCCGCCTGGGGCAACTCCACTGCCGATCCTGCGGCAAGCCGGTGTTACCGGAAACCCCGGCCCATGTCTGGAATCTGTTGAAAAACCGGCCCGGCGGCTCTCAACTGGTCATTACCTTTCCATACCCGGTTGACGGCACTGCCGCTGACGAGGTCCGCAAGTCGTTGACCCAAATGGGCTTCGATCGTCTCTACGTCGACAATCGAATCGTTCAACTGCAAGACTGGCAACCCCGGGGCCGCCGGACGGAAATAGCCGTGGTGGCCGATCGTTTATTGTTGCGACCCCGCG
>Ga0315547_1002682_pt1 | contig 12257 bp, 12 predicted proteins | sample SalMarSW160240MG_2_FD_202542 | JGI IMG/M metagenome (GOLD analysis project Ga0315547, IMG submission 202542) | Salt marsh sediment microbial communities from the Plum Island Ecosystem LTER, Massachusetts, United States - Salt Marsh Sediment SW1601-240 ... | reverse complement strand
AATTTAGTCCCCTCTAGGGTGATTGTCAATACTCCAAAATAGCGTTGAACCCTTGGGCGTGCAGAATGTAGTTACAACATTGGAGAGGGAAGTGGTATTGGCAAAGGTCTAAGGTAACAGCTCGTCAAAATGTATAATCAGCGTGACCTTACCCGGAACCATTAGTACCTCTGTCCAGAACCAATTTAACTCCCAAAAAGCCTACTTTTTAGCCAGAATCTCTGCAATTATTTCTCAGTCGCTTCATTGAAATTACAAATAACGATAAGGTGCAAGCGTTCGGATTGTCACTTACACGTTTGCAAAATCACTTACCTATATAAATGTGACTTTTGTCTACTATTGACACTATGTTATATAGTTATATAATAGTGCCAAATGGATGCGGATGGAAACCAGCACGGAAAGACAGTTAGAGTAGGAGCTGAGACTTCGGATCGTCTAGATAAGCTTCGACATAAAGGGCAAAGTTATGATGGGCTCATAGCTGAATTACTTGATATATACGAAAGCCACGCAACAAAAGGCCATAGGACCCAATCCCTCAACAAGACAAGGAATAAGGATGGTTCAGTTGAGGAACGAAATGGTCACTAATACTCTTCAATTAGTTGATCTTATTAACTCCGATGGCAAGCCTACTCCAGGCTTAGTCTCCGTACGTGAGACTGTAAAAGGAAATCTAAGCATAGATGAACAAGCTACTGTTATTTATGCTGAAACCTTTGATCGCATTGATTATGTATTCTTTCGCCGTTTTGCAGATGGGCGCTCATCACAATTATTGGCCTATGTTGTAGACAACTCTGACGAAGAGCTTGATGAAGAGATCTTAGCTGAACTTCATCTGAGAGTATGGCTTCACGGAGCAGCCCCTCTAATTTATGTGGCCTGGCCCACCCGAATTGACATTCTTACATGTGCACGAGGGCCAGACTTTTGGGAGGACGAGGATTACCATTACAAGCCTGTAAAAAGCTTCGACGTTGGGGCACTGAGTGCTGCTGCCGAGATCACTAGCGAACTAAAGGGCATCTCCGCGTTACGCTTGGCAGACGGGACCTTTTGGGACGAACCTCCTAACGGGGATCTAGCGGACTACGCCAAGACAGCACATCAGTTGCTGATTCAAGCAGTTGTTGAAACTGACGCTGAACTCCAAGGTGAAAGAAATCCGATTCTACGGCAGTTACTTCTTCTAATGGTGTTGATTAAGTACCTTGAGGACCGGCACGTATTCCCTGATGGTTTCTTCGGCAATTTCCACGAAGGAGCGGAAAGTTTTTTCGAAGTTTTACAAGGTGGCGACCCTAATGAGGTATGTAGGCTGCTGGATTTCCTTGAGGATAAATTCAACGGCGATGTGTTTTCACTTTCAAATGTGGAACGACAAGCACTTAATAATGACATTCTTGTTCACTTTGCCAATTTGGTAGAGGCAAGAACACTAAAAAGACAGCGTTACCTTTGGCGACAATTCTCTTTTGAACATTTACCTGTTGAAATCATTAGTAATCTTTATCAGAGGTTTGTTGATGGTGGCCATGGCACTGTCTATACACCTCCATTCTTAGCCTCTTTACTGTTGGATTATGCCATGCCATATGAGAAGCTCACCGGTGAAGAGCGTATCTTAGACCCAGCTTGCGGTTCAGGAATATTTCTCGTTGGCGCCTTCAAGAGATTTATCAATATTTGGCGCAGTCACAACAATTGGCAACGTCCTGATGTGGATACGCTTAAACGAATTCTTAAACAGAGTATTTTCGGAGTCGAAGTAGATGAATATGCTATTCACCTGACTTCATTTAGTATGTGCTTGGCAATCTGCGACACATTGCAGCCGAATGTCATATGGGAGGAATTGAAATTCGATAAATTGCGCGGATCAAATCTGCTAGAAGCAGATTTCTTCAGCGTTCTTCTCGATTTTCACCAAGGTGAACCTACCATTCTTCAAGAGGGATTCGATGTGGTCATCGGGAATCCTCCGTTTGAATCCCGACTTTCAACAGCGGGAATAGAAATTAATGAAGCCGCACAACGCCAAGATAAAAAACGCGGAGTACTACCAGACAATCAATCAGCATATTTGTTCTTAGAACAGTCCTTCAGTATTCTTAGTTCAGCTGGACAAGTCTGCTTAATTCAGCCTTCTGGTTTGCTTTATAATCGCAAGGCACAGGGCTTCCGAACCTATCTTTTCCGAAAATATAAGGTCGATACTATCTTTGACTTTGTATCGATTCGCAAATTGTATGAAGGGGCTGACGCTAAGACAATAGCCTTACTTGCTCAAACCAGTGAACCCCCTGATGACCATCGAATTACACATAACACTTTCCGACGAACGGTCAGTGTTAAGGAGCATATATGCTTTGAACTTGACCACTATGACCGCCAACATGTTTCCCAGAAACAGGTTGAAACATGCCCATATGTGTGGCGTTCCAACCTGCTCGGTGGGGGCCGGCTTTTCGATATATCTCAACGCTTTCAGAGTATGCGTAAACTCGCAGAATATGTGAGACAGCAAAGCTGGGATTATGGTGATGGCTTCACAGTTGGAATCGCCAATAAGCCTGCGCACTTTCTGACTGGCAAGGATTTCTTACCAGCCGAGGCTTTTACTCCCAGTGGAGTTAATGAAAATGAGATTAAGCCTCTAACTGAGACTGGATTCGAAAGGCCAAGAAACGAGAAGCTTTTTACTCCACCCCTCGTTTTGATAAAGAAGGTCGACTCTCTACCAATTGTTTTTTGGGATAAGCATTACTTAACATACAGCTACTCAATCGTGGGAATTCATTCTCCCCGCAACCAAACATCGGAACTGCGCGAATTCTACAATACTATATCTGATTATCATGAATTCTATCGTTTCTTCTGTACTCTGAATGGCACATCGCTTGTGGGAAAAGCAACTGCGCTCTTAAAGGACGATATCGATAACTTGCCCTATCCTGAAGATTTGAATGAATTGTCTTTCTCGTTCTGGGAGAAGGCTTTGCGCGAAGATATCCTCGAATATATGACAGACTATATCCGTCTCGGGCAGAATTCAAAGTTATTGGCAACGCCAGCAAACGTCGATGACCTCAATACTTATTCAGACATGTTCATTCGTATGCTCAAAAGCGTATACGAAAACTTAAAAACATCAGATCCTATTTTCCTCAACGGATTAACCTGCCAGCCTTTTTATTTTGGCGAACGTCCTGATTTCTCGTGGCTCTCAGAACAGCCAGAGGATAAATTGCGAAAACTGATTTATGATGACAAGAATCATGCACAACTTCGTACTATTCGCATGTTGCGTCTCTACTCTGAAAACTTCTTGCTATTAATTAAGCCGGATCGGCTGCGTTATTGGATTCGTTCGACAGCGGTTCGTGATTCCGATGAAACGATAATTGACCTACGCCGACAGGGGTATTAGAAGGATGGTGAATACAAGGAAACAGGCTACGGGCAAAATCACATCTGGTCTCGCCCCAGGCACACTTGCGTTAAAAACAATCGACTTCGTGCAAGAGCAACTACCATCTTGGCGAGACGATACCAGTCGCCCTAATGAGAAATCCGAAAAAAAGTTAAACCTTCAACTATGCAAATTTCTTGATGCTAAAGCTCGGAATGATTTCCCTATGATCCGATTTGACCATGAAGAATACCAATCCGGTCGTAGAAGTGTGGACATTTCTTCATCACGTGTTGCCAAAATAACTATCGGGGCAATTCTCTATACCATCTATGATACTGTCATTGTTTTTGAATGCAAACGACTTCCGGCCCCTCGGCGTGACCGCGAAAAAGAGTATGTTACCGGAGGGGCAAAACGCAAGAAAGGTGGAATTCAGCGATTCAAACTAGGACTCCACGGAGCGAGTCACGACATAGCTGCAATGATCGGGTACATACAGAAACGCTCTGCACGGGAATGGCATAACGAAATCAACAAATGGATTGTAGAACTTAGTAGCGGCACCATTGCAGACGTTTGTGTGTGGGATAAGAGTGAAATACTCGGGATTCTTGAAGAAGATTATGTAATGGGCATTGCAAATTGTCGATCAACTCACAATAGAATCGGAAGCGTACGAAGCAGCAGAATATCAATCCATCATCTTTGGATTACAATGAATATGTGAAACATTGTAAAAGGCCCACTGGAGAACCATCACATATCTTTTCCCTCTTTCTATACTTTACTTTCATTAGTCTGGATTGTATTCGAATACCTAAAATATTTAACACTCCATCTTTTTATTCAACCGTGGGCCTTACATATACAAGTGGTGAAACGAAGTTAATACACTAGATGAACCTTAAAATACTATATCTATAGTCTCGTCAGACCCATCGTTTTCTTGAAAGCGTTGGAGCTAAGGGAATTCGAATTTTTCATAATTTCCGAGATACCTGGATTCCTGTGTTATTGATCCAATAGTGTTTTGTACTTATCCTCCATTGTCTTGTATTTCAGCATTATCCTATTTAATTCCGATTTCAAGATCGAGTTATTTTCTTCGGCAACATTTAATCTTCGTATCAATAATTTGATTGCCTCGGCGATCTGAAAAGGATTTGCATCAAATTTAATATTACCAATGGTTATTCCCTTAGGTCGTATAAAAGGTGAAGGCTTTTCATCAATCCTTTTCCAGTACTTCATTCTCAAAGTATACTCTTTGACATCGTATTTCTCGGCAACCAGGCGAAAGCTACCGCGTGGCAATTTCCGGCCCAGAGCGAATAACTCTTCTAGTGCCCTGGTATATATTTCTTCCACTTCGGGCGGTAGTTTCGGCATTTTCATTACCTCCAATCTGCGGTATATTCTTCACTTTAATTCTAACCCATTAATAGGGAGACTATAATTGATTAACACTGAGGAAGGAGGTTTTCAAAGATGAAAAGGCACGAGCCTCGTATTACTCGGATAATTTTCAGAGATGCTAAGAGTAATATGTCTACCGGGGAGTATCATATTTGGAAATTAAAATGGGATAAGTTCTGGGCTAAGCTGATAGCAGAAGCCCGGCAGCAAATCGCGGAGGACAGGAAGAAAGGAATTAAATTCAAACATATTCCAAAAAGCGAACTGGTCAGTCGTAGTTTTGAAATGGCTAAGCAGTTGGATATCAATTTACCCAAGAGTTACAGAAGGTTATATTATGACGACGTCTATTTGATTGAAGGGCAACTAGAATTTGAGCTCAAGTTGAAGAACTGGGAGAAAGAAGGGTGCGAAGTAATTTTTGAACCGCCTAGACCGCCCAGCTCGGATACAATTGCTAAAATGGTTAAAAAAGCAATAATGCACAAAGCAAAGAGGCTAAGGTTTTTTACCGATTGGTAAAGAATACGACTACTATGACTCAAAACCGTACAATGGCCCTTTAGCATCATTAAGTGATGCACTGATCGAGGACTTCTGGAAGTAGGAAGAATTGACTTGAACGCCTGAGAATGAACATGCAACTAATACCAAGAATTGACACTATTTCCCGCTGTTTTCATGAGCTAGATATAATTCCTCGACGAGGTTGATAAGTGCCTTCTTTGCCCTAAGTGATAACTTTTTGTCTGCCTTAATGGCAGGTATCGCCTCAACAATTACACCTTCTTGACCAGTGGCGAGATAATCAACTGTTACTCCTAGCTCTTGAGCCAATTTGACAAGGGAGGATAGCGATGGGATTCGCTTATCCTGCTCGATTATTGATATATGCTGTGGAGTCAAACCGAGAGCCTGCGCCAGGTTCTGCTGTGTAAGTTTTAGGGCCAGTCTCTTTTCCCTGATTCTACTTCCAATGCTCATCAAAGCATCCTTTTCCGCGATCACACGCTCACTGGAAGATTAACAGTTGAGAACTATAGTGAGCAACTATACAACTACTAGTTGATATCATCTCACGGTTATGGTAAATTACCGATAACTTCACGACCAATAGGGCTGACATGAAGCCAGAGACAAAGCAGTAACCATGCTCGTTTGGTTAAATTCAGGAGTGATCGAAAGAAAAATATATGGTTTTGCCCCCAAAACAAAGATTCTTTGACAAGTTCCTGTCGGCCATAGCTGAAAACTGGGAACTAGCAACGGCCTATTTCGAAAGATTTGGCGTTGCTTACAACAAGAAGACCCTGGAAGAGATCCGGTATCAGTTTGTGGAGAAGCTATCCAATTACGGTGGATATGAGGTGCGCCGCAGGCTGATAGAGTGCGTTGAAATTCGTCCAGAGGATTGCATTTTAGACATTGGTCCAGAAATGGGAATGGAGTGTTTCCTACTTGCCGAGGTATATCATAAGGTGCTAGTGGCTGAACCTGATGCTACAACACCCCATCTGCTAAAAGGGATTGCAGAATACTATTATACTGACGATGGCAGAAAGGCCTCTCAAGTGCTGGATATCCGGCGCACAGGTATTGTTCCTCCCAATTCGACTTGGCTTAGAACCAGTCAACACGAAAAACCGTCTAGTCTTGTCAGCTTTGATGCAAGGGGTGCACCAGACATTATTGAAATCTTTGGGGCGGGTTTCGCTGATAGGATTGTCTGCCACCACATCGGCGCACTTATGCCAGCTAAGCCACAACTCACAGTGCTGTTGAGCGCATTGTTCTCATACTGCAATCAGAGAGGAATCATAACATATTGTGAAGAGGCATCTGACCTAGAAGGGATGGTACAAGAGTATGCCGAGTACAAACACTACACAGTATCGAAACACAAATACTATAAGTATAGAGGCCTTCATCATTTATTGAAATTCCACCCTAACAAAATGAAAACATTCATGGCTGAGTCACTTCCGTGTTTCAATATTACGCTTAGAATATTTTCAGAAGACCACCTTTTGACCATAGCAAGGCACTGCTAGCCAGCCACATACTTGAGAGGATGTTTAATATATTTGTATGCCTCTCCGGTTGGTGTAGCATCAATACATCGGAACGGTAGCACAGCCTCCGTCTTTTAAACCACGGGGGTGACGGCTTAAATACTTTAGCCATAGTTTTTAGGTGATAAGGCCCTAATTCTCTGTGTAAAGAGCATAGCAATATCCTAAGCTATCACCTCCGTCAAGGTTATTGGGTTTTGGTGTTTGTATCACTACTTGTGACACTACTACCTGCGGTTTCAATGTAGCCAAGGCCTCTTTCAATACCGCCGGTTCCTTTTTGTCGGCTACAATCTGGGAAGACAAACCGCAGAACGGGCATTGATGCCCGTGGACCACGGGTGGCTTATCCGCGATAAACCTTGCGCCGCACGAAGTGCTGTATGCTGTTGATCGAGACATATTCCCCGTAGCCTGAGGGAAACAGGCAAGGAGAATTTTTACAGTCTAGCGATTGGCATCGAAGCTCGCGACAGGGGCTGATGTTGCCCTTATTATCTCCAGGTCGGCTTTATTTTTTCTTGGTTATATCAATTTTAAAATCAAGGAACTCCTGCATTGCTGCTTTGTGCTGCTCTTGGCTCCACTCGAACTTGGTCACGAACTCGTCCTTGAGGCAGGGGGCAAGGAGTGTGGCAAGCTCTAACCGCACTTCCTTCACGTCTGCCCCATATTTAATGGGCCCGAAATACCATACGGGTATTCTACACTCGTAAATCATTTCATTATTAACTGTTTTTATCTTCGCCGGGTCGATGCCGAGCCTGTGCTGACGGACGTAGAGCATCAGCCTGGTCAGCTGGTCGATGTCGCTATCGGGTACGCTCTCCGGCGCCAGCATGAGCTCTAATATCAAGTGGGAGACGTTGATGATGTCTCTATGGCCGGAGATGACGCTCTCCAGCCTTGCCATCTCGTCCTCCTGCTCTTTGAGCTGTTGGCTGAGCGCCTCTTTCTTCTGCTCGTTCTCAAGAATTGAGTTCGACAGCTTGTTGTTAACGCTGCCCAGTTTATCCACGCTGGACTTGAATTGGGCCTCTTCAGCAGTCAGCTGGTCGATTGAGCTTTCGAGCTCCTCCTTTATCTTTCCCAGCTTTTTTAAGTAGGCCGCGCGCGAGCCGATGCCGGATATTTCCTTGGTAATCCCGACGATTTCATCCTGGGTGAGGTTCGCCTTGGTAAACTCCGACTGCAGTAGGCTCATCACCAGGTTGACCTTGCCCCAGAAGAGCTGGTTCTGGGCCATGTACTGATTGAGCTGGGCGTCGATTCCCTTCTTCTGCTCCTGGAACCTTTCCTGGGCCGTGGCGATGGCCTCGTTGATGGATTTGAGGGTATCGCCGGCCTGCTGCTTCTCCTCCTTGATGCGGGCTCTCAGCTGATCCAGATCCTCCTTTTTCTGCCCGATGTCTTCGTCCAGCTGCTTCGAGGCGTCCAGCTTCGTGCTGTAGTCGGCTACCACGTCGGCGTAGCTCAGCCCGCCGCCGGAGGTAGATTGAGCCAGCTCGAGGGCGGACTGGACGAACTGGTTGCTGGAAACCTCCTTTGAGGCGATGTTCTGGCAGATGTCCAGCCACTGCTCCAGCTGCTCTCCACTAACACCCATGTCCTGGAGCCTGGCATGTAGCTTGAGATAATTCTTCAGCGCGGGGACGTTGGCGCCGCTCTTCAGCATGTCGACCACCAGGGACCTGAGCTGGTCGATATACTCCGTCATCCCGGGTGGCAGGGGTAGGCCTCCTTCCCTGAACTCGTTCACGATGTTCACCACCGACCCCTTGCTTATCCCAGTTTGCTCGGCGATTTCATCATAGGATAGCCCGCTAAGAAAGAGCTTGATGACCTTGAGTTTCGTGTTTATTGTTATTTCCTTCATGGTATTACCTCCCTGTAAAATACAGGCTTGTTGATGGGTAATTTGATATGGCTGCTTGACCAAATGACTGCCTGACTGTTCATTTGACCGGCCCCCAAAACGCTAAATATCTATAGGCTCTGACCTCCTTTTAATTTAATTTTTAACCCTAGCGTAAGGACCTGTAGATTAGGCTGCCCGATGACCGGGCCAGGTTATCGACGGGGGAAAACAGCTGGTGCTGCTTCTTGATGTCTACGGCGAAAAGGCTTAGGTAGAGCCGAACCGAGGCCAGGCTGGAGTGCCCCAGTATTTGCTGCAGGCTGAAGATATCGCCGCCGTTGAGGAGATAGTTCTTGGCGAAGGTATGCCTGAAGGTATGCGGCGAGCATCTCGTGCCGGTGATGCCGGCCCTCCGGCCGTAGCGGCGCAGCATCTGCTGGACGCCGTTCCGGGTCAGGGGTTGGCCTTTTTCATTGAGCAGGAGCCCGGTTGCGTACACTAAACCTCAGCAAGGTTCGCGATAGATTACTTCTGTCCCGAGTGTATTTCCAACTCCACTAGAAATGGTATAACATGGGTCGGGTTACCTGTTCCGCAGGGGGATTAAGGGGGTAGGTTGGTAAGCAAATCACTAAGCGTTAAGGCGCAGAAAGCCCCGTCCTCCCATGACTTTAAGGTTATTGACAAAAAAATAATCAGCTTTTATACTTTAGATGCCAGAGCTATCGACCCATCAGGGCGGTAAGCTCTCCTAGTCAAGACTTTTAACAATCTGGGTCGCTTGGATCGGATACGACCGAGACGGCAGGAATTAGCTTTGTCTATTAATGCCTTCTCTGTTGTGTCGGAGAAGGCTTTTTTAGTGCGGTTTGGCTTAAAATGTTAAAACTAGGCTTCATAGGGGCGGGGACGGTGGGCACTGCCCTGGCGGCAAGGCTGGCCGGCAGGGGTTATCCCATCGTTGCTGTATCCAGCCTCAGCCGGGCTTCGGCACAAAAGCTGGCGCAGGCAGTCAGCGGCTGCCGCGTATTTGATAGCAGTCAGGCGGTTGCCGATAACGCCGAGCTTATCTTTATTACCACCCCCGATGACGCCATCGCCTCCGTAGTATCAGAAGTTAGCTGGCGTCCCGCCCAGAGCGTCGTCCACTGCAGCGGTGCCGATTCCACCGATATCCTCCAACCGGCTAAAGAAGCCGGGGCTAAAGTGGGTGCCTTCCACCCCCTGCAGACTTTCGCCAGCCCCCGGCAGGCTATGGAGAACATACCCGGCTCCACCTTTGCCCTGGAGGCGGAAGAGCCGCTGCTGGGCACTCTTAAAGGTATGGCGGCTGCCCTCGAAGGCAACTGGGTAGAGCTTAAAGCCACAGACAAGGTGCTCTACCACGCCGCCGCCGTCTTTGCCTGCAACTACATGGTAACCCTGGTCAAGCTGGCCACCGACCTCTGGGAGACCTTTGATGTCCCCCAGGAAAAAGCCACTAAAGCCCTCGTCCCGCTGCTACGCGGGACGCTTCATAATATCGAAACTATCGGCATTCCCCAGTGCCTTACCGGACCAATCGCTCGCGGCGATATCGGCACCATCAACAAACACCTGGACGCTCTGGAAGCTGCCGCCCCCCACCTCCTCTCCACCTACCGTGAGCTTGGCCGTCAGACCATCCCCATCGCCGCAGCCAAGGGCAAAATAGACGAACTTCAGGTCCGTGAGCTGCGGGCGGTGCTGGAATCAGCCGATTGAAATAAATTATTGGAGGTTGTGATGAGAGTAATGCTAAAGAGCAAAATCCACCGGGCCCGCGTCACCCACGCCAATATTGAGTACGAAGGCAGCATCAGCATTGACAAGGAGCTGATGGAAGCAGCTGACATCCTCCCCTTTGAGCAGGTTCATGTGCTGAACATCGACAACGGCGCCCGCTTTGAGACCTATGCCATTGAGGCCGAGGCCGGCAGCGGTGAGATTGGCATCCAGGGTGCTGCCGCCCGCCTGGCAGGGGCGGGTGACAAGGTCATCATCCTCACCTACCGTAATGTTGAGGAAGCTGAAGTCCAAAATCACCACCCCACCCGCGTCTATGTTGACGAGAATAATGTTATCACCGAGGTCAAGTCGGCGGAGGCTCTGCCCCTCTGGGAGAAATAGATGCGTACCACTATCAACCAGATAAAAGAGATGAAGGCGAGGGCTGAAAAAATCGTCATGCTCACCGCCTACGACTATTCCACCGCCCGCATCGTTGACGAGGCGGAAATCCCGCTGATTCTGGTCGGCGATAGCCTGGGCATGGTAGTCCTGGGCTATGAATCGACCATACCGGTGACTATGGACGAGATGCTCCACCACACTAAAGCGGTGGTCAGGGGCACCAAACAGGCGATGGTAATCGGCGATATGCCCTTCATGACCTATCATGTCAGCGTTGAAGACGCCCTGCGCAACGCCGCCCGCTTTATCCAGGAGGCGGGCGCCCAGGCGGTCAAGCTCGAGGGCGGGGTAACGGTGGCGGAAAAGGTAAGGCGCATCGTTGACTGCGGCATACCGGTGATGGGTCACATCGGGCTTACCCCCCAGTCCATCCACCAGTTCGGCGGCTTCAAGATGCAGGGCAAGACCCCGGAAGCAGCCGCCAATCTTCTGGAAGATGCCAAGGCTCTGGAGCAGGCCGGGGTATTTTCTATAGTGCTAGAGACCATCCCCGCCAATCTGGCCCGGCTCATTACCGATAAGGTATCTGTCCCCACCATCGGCATCGGCGCCGGTACGGAATGCGACGGGCAGGTGCAGGTTATCAACGATATCCTCGGCTCCTTTGCCGACTTTGTCCCCAAGCACGCCAAGCAGTATGTCAAGCTGACCGATATTATCTCCAAGGCGGTCACTCAGTACCGCGACGAGGTCAAATCCGGCACCTTCCCCGCCGAATAAGCTCCCCAATTTTTTGTATCTATTCCCGCCCTCCGCCCTTTAAGGTAGACCCCCTTCAGGGGTCAAAACGGGAAAGGGGCTTCGCCCGCCGCCCTTTAAGGTAGGGCTTTTAAGCCCTTTTCATCCCCACCCCCCAGAAGAGGGAGCTTGTCCCCCTTTATAAAAGGGGGATTAAGGGGGATTTCCTCCCGTTTTCAAGAGATTTTTAAAGGCTTAAGCCTTTGAGGGTGGGAGGGTGGGAAGTAATACGCCTGCTGGAAGCGGGAGGGTATGGGAAGAAAAAGAACTGTTAAAAGTGGGGTGAGTCAGATAATATTATGCAAATCGTTAAAACCGCCGCCGAATTAAGCCAGTTAAGGGGTAAAATGCCCGCCCTGTTGGGCTTTGTCCCCACCATGGGCTACCTCCACGATGGACACCTGGCTCTGCTCAGGCGGGCAAGGGCTGAAAACGCCTCGGTGGCGGTCAGCATCTTCGTTAACCCCACCCAGTTCGGCCCCAACGAGGATTTCAGGCAGTACCCCCGCGACCCAAAGCGCGACCTGGCTCTCCTGGA
>Ga0315547_1002678_pt1 | contig 12267 bp, 10 predicted proteins | sample SalMarSW160240MG_2_FD_202542 | JGI IMG/M metagenome (GOLD analysis project Ga0315547, IMG submission 202542) | Salt marsh sediment microbial communities from the Plum Island Ecosystem LTER, Massachusetts, United States - Salt Marsh Sediment SW1601-240 ... | reverse complement strand
TAAGCGGCTCAAGGACCATTACCAGTCCGTGAGGCTCGAGGATCTCCGAAGCACGCCTCAAGGATTCAATCACATTTGCCGTCTGGTATCCGATATCCTTTGTCAGGTCAACGTACCCGGGAACCACTGTCATCCATTTTGCATTTACCCTTTTTGCCACCTCTACAGATTCTTTGATCTGCTTCAGAAATTCCTCCCTGTATTCCTTCCCTCCGGATGTAAGATTGGGTTCAGTCCAGTAGATCGTATGCGCAACAAATACACCCATCTTCATTCCAAGCTTGCTCATTTTTGAAGCAATCTTTTCCTGCATATCCGTGGTGCGGTCTTTCATGCTGTTATCCTCCATGGCAGTGAACCCTACATCCGCCATAAACTGGAGCTGATCCAGGAGGTCTTCTCCACCATGATGTTTGAACATTCCAAAATGGGGCGCATAATTCAATTTGAATTTCTGCATCGAACCATCCCACTGTTGGTATGCAGTTCCATTCAGTTCTGCTGCATGAAGTACAGTACTTCCTGCAGCAAACGATGCGGCACCTGCCACCATTGATTTTTTCATGAAATTTCTTCTGTCCATCTGGATTATTTTATGTTTTTTGAATGCCAATTATTCTTTAAAAATATAAAATATGTGGCGGTTAAAAAATTTTATCGGTGAACAAATCCAGTGTATAACTTTTCTACTTTATTCGTCGGACGAACTTCAAGTCGTCCGACGAAGGTCCTAGTTACAATGGGTTAACCTATTAACTTTTCCCATAGCCCCATAGGTGGCATAGCCATGCCAATGGCTAAACAATTAACTTTTCCCGTAGGGATGCCTACGGCATAACATATAACAGTTAACTTTTTTCCCTAATTTTATGGTTATAAATGACGTCTAAACTAAATTTGAAAATCATATGAGAAAGTTGAAAATGGGTATGGTTGGAGGAGGAATTGACTCCTTTATTGGGGCTGTGCATCGCATGGCTGCCGTTATGGACGGGCACATTGAAATGGTGTGTGGTGCACTAAGCAGCACACCCGAACGATCACAAAAAAGTGGCGAACTGCTGGGTATGGATCCTTCGCGCATCTACTACAATTATGAAGAGATGATCCGTAAGGAGGAGGCTCTCCCGGACGGTGAACGGATGGATTTTGTCTGCATTGTCACTCCAAACAACCTGCATTTCGGGCCGGCAAAACTCGCTCTTGAAAACGGTTTTCACGTTATGAGCGATAAACCCATGACCTATAATCTGAAGGAGGCAATTGAGCTGGTTCACCTTGTGGAAAAAACAGGACTGGTTTTTGGGCTAACTCATAATTATACGGGCTACCCGATGGTGAAACAGGCGAGGGCTATGGTCAGAAACGGCGAACTTGGAACGATCAGAAAAATCGCTGTTGAATACTTCCAGGGGTGGTTAGCCACAAAACTGGAAGATACCGATCACAAACAGGCTGGTTGGCGAACGGATCCGAAGCAATCGGGTGCAGCAAATTGTATGGGTGATATCGGAACCCATGCTGAAAACCTGGCTGAGTATATTACCGGTCTGAAGATCGAATCGTTGTGTGCCGATCTGACCTCATTTGTGGGTGGCAGGACCCTGGAAGATGATGGAAATGTGTTGCTTCGGTTTGAGAGTGGTGCAAAAGGGACACTACTTGCCACACAGGTTGCTGTTGGAGAAGAGAATGGTCTCAAGATCCGGATTTACGGAGAAAAGGGTGGGCTGGAATGGGCACAGCAGGAACCGAACTCATTGCGAATAAACTGGCTTGACAAACCATATGAAGTGATGCGAACAGGTACTAATTTCAACCGCTTCACTCCTGCTGCAGTATCTGCTTCGCGGCTGCCTTCCGGCCATCCCGAAGGATTTATCGAAGCTTTTGCCAACCTGTATAAAAATTTTGCCCTTACCCTGAAGGCAAAAATGGAAGGCAGAAAGCCTGATCCGGAAAACCTCGATTTCCCAACTGTTTCCGATGGAGCACGGGGTATGGCATTCATTGAAACGGTTGTCGAGTCATCCAGGAGCCCGGAGAAGTGGGTAAAGCTTAAGGAGTATGTCTAGTATGCGGTGCTTGGGGCTGGGTGCTCGGTTCTCGGTAAAAGATAACGTGTAGTTAGTGACAATAAAAAAATGATTGAGCAACTACTTCTCGTCCCGCCGAGCGGGACGAGAAACCTCTTCCTGTATTGTTTACCCTAATCCTTATATTGTCAAAAGAAGTTAGTTGATTTTTGGAAGCAACAGGGAATTAAACAACAGTTTATAGGAGCCCTGGGTTGATGCCCTGAACTGGGGATTAAACCCAAACAGTACCAGTTGTCCTTTTCCTTTTTTAAGCCAGATCATGGCTGATTTATTACCCAACAGTTCTTGGTTTTCGCTGTATCCGCTAAGGAGGATATCTTTCTCCGGAAATTTAGCGATGACTCGTCGGTCCGTATCAAACCGTGGAACAGAGGTGGAGAATACGGTATTGCGTCCGAAATAAATTCCTGCTTTTTCGGGCATTCCGTAAGTCAGCGGGTGGTCCGCATTGATATCAACTTCTAATAGTGAGCCCGCAACATACAGACCCGATCGCTGCAAGCTGGAGGAGATGTCGCGAAAGGGTAGCTGAAACTCCTCTTTCTTATCACCTCTGGGAATTTCAAGAGTCCCTTCGAACAGTGCTGCAGAACTACCCCAGGCTACGATGATCCCTCCATTATCCAGGAATGTCATCATGTTGTCCATCCCCTTCTTTCCCATTCCCTTGACATAATCGGGATGATAATTCCCCATATAATAATCATCTCCCGCCTGTCGTTTGCCCGTCATGAGAACGGATTTATCCGTACTTGGAAAGATGACAACATCGAACGATTTGACAAAATCTGTTTTATCGAACTGATCCGGGTGGAGGACGGTAAATGGTATCTGGTATGTATCAAATATGTAGCGGGTCCATCCTGCATCCATATCATGAAAATAGGTTTCGACCAGAGCAATCCGGGGAACCGCAAAAGGAATTGTTTTGAGTTTCCACTCCTCTTTAATAAAAGCGGGAGAGAATTTCAACTCTTTTGACAGTGCATTTACCTGTTCACGACCTTTTCCTTCGCCATACATGATAAAACTGCCCTTTGGGTATTCAATTCCACCAAGCGATATGGCTTGATCCATTCGTTCAACCTTCATTCCCCGTTTAGCAGCAATAAAGGCTGCGTTAAAACTACCGTTGTTGGTTGCAGTAAAGATGGCAGCCCAAAAGTTTCCCGGATCACCCTGGGTAAGCGTGAATTCCCCTTCAATTTTCTCGAGAAGCCCTTCAAATTCCTCATTTCTTTCCTTCATTTCAAACGAAGTAATCCCCCGGTGAAGCGGCAGTGACCAACTGGCAATATCATATGGCTTAACTACCTCACCCCCAGGAGTATAGTGCCTTACAGGATATTCCTGTGGTTCAAGTACCTCTTTAATGAATGGGCGAAACGGTTGTGCGAGTGGGATAACAACATCACCTGGTTCAAAATTTTTTCCGGAGAGGGTGAACGATTCTTTCAACCGGTAAACTTCCACTCCATGTTCTTTCATCAGGTTCACCAGGTTAACCAGCTCGAAAAGATCACGCTGTTGACCGGGAATCACATAATAAAATGGTGGTACCGATTCTCCTTTGGAAACCTCTTTGCGGCAAAGATCATTTCGAAACGTCAGGATCTCTTCCCGGTGGAGGGATGCTGTTTTCAGGATCGACAGGGTGGATGTGATTTCATATTGAACAATATCTCCCAGCCTCCACCAGCCACCTTCCCAGGGCAATGGCATGTTAATGCTCTTTTTATACTCCGACAGCCCTTTGCCACCCACACTCAGTTCGTTTGGCTCAACAAAAATGGGGGTAGCATCTTTGGCGCTTGCACATTCCGTTAGCATACCAATCACATTCTTCCACAGGCAGGTTTCGGTTGATCCGGGCCAGTACATGTCAAAAATAGTGTGTTGCCCCACCCCGGCGAGGCCCTCATTCGTCATATCCCTGATCATATTAGCACCAAAAACTGCCGTCCAGTTAAAAATCTCTGCATCAACATTTTCTGCAATGGGATCGTGTACCGGAGGCACAAAATAGCGGATGCCGGTTGATCCCATCTGATGCTTTTCTACCATCACTTGCGGAAACCATTCCAGGTTATATATCCTGGCAATTGCCCGGTTATCATCCTGAGTGAGAATGACAAAATCACGGTTGTTATCATGTCCAACGTATTTATGATAGACCCTGGGCAGGGATGCGCCTTCGTATTTTGTTCCCTTGTACTTCTTATAATTATTCACAATGAAATCCATTCCATCCGGATTATGATTGGGTACCATCATGTAAACAACCTGGTCCATCCACTGAAGTATTTTCGGATCTTTCGAGGTAACCAGTTCATACGCGATCAGGGGGGCTGCCTGCGCAGGTCCAACTTCTCCGGAGTGCATGGAGAGGGTTCCCAGCACAAATACCTTCCCCTCTTCAATCATTCTTTTTTTCTCAGCCTCCGGGATAGAGGGATTAAGTGCCAGTTCACGGTTTATCTCTCTTAGTTCATCAAGTTTTTCAATATTCCCGGCGGATGAAATAAACGCAATATACATCGGCTTGCCCATGGGAGATTTGCCGATCTCAACCATCTTGAGTTTCGGGTTTGCCTCGTCGAGAAGTTTCATATAACCGATCAACGCACTGTAATCAAACAACATCCGGTCGTCACCCGGAGTAAATCCAAAATGATCTTTGGGATGAATGACGGATTCATCGGACTGTCCTGTTACCGGTAAACAGGGTATTAGGGCAATCACAAGAAGGGTGATTGCGGTCTGTAATAGGTTTGTTTTTTTCATGAGCTTATCTGATTTTTAGAAGGAGATTTTTTATTGTTATATTCCGGTTACAATGGAAGGATGTACAGGTTTTTCCATCTGACTTTTATGCCTCCTCCATCATGGATCTGTAAGGCAATTGCACCTGTGGCTTCACCGATCTTCTGGTCGGTTAACTCCACCATTTTCTCTCCGTTCAGCCAGGTAGTGACTGTATCATCCACAACCCTGATCTTCAGTTGGTTCCATTCACCCATTTTCAGGATCTTTTCCTTTTCTTCCGGGATCCGGCTCAGCCATCCGCGGCCATACGATTCATATATTCCACCGGTATCCGATCCGGGAGGTGCAACCTCCACCTGCCATCCGCTTATTCTTACTCCGGTAATGGATGAGCGAAAAAAGACACCGCTGTTCCCGTTCGATTCCTGTTTGAATTCCAGTGTCAGCTCGAAGTTTCTGTACTCTTTTTCCGTTGATAAATACCCATACTGCTTATCCGGGCCACTTTCGCAAATCAGCTCACCCTGATCAACATACCATTTTTCGGTACCGTGAATGATCCAGCCGGTCAGGTCTTTACCGTTAAAGAGAGAAATCTGGTCGGGTTGCTGCCCCGGCCTGTCATAACCGCTTTGTGTAAGGATGATGGATGGAGCCATCCACCCTGCCAGAATAAGAATGACCAAATTCAAACTTTTTAAATGCATGATCGAATTTATTTTAATGTTCGTATTTTAATGTTTCGAAACCAGGTCATACTGCCGTGATCCTGCAAGCTTATGTGTCCATTTCGGGCTCTCCCGTAATCCGGATAATTTTTCCATTTTCCTTCAGCAACCAGATTGTTCCACTCATCATTCCAGAGTGTGTACTCCACCACTTTAACACCATTTAACCAGTGTTCAACATGATCGTTTTCAAGGATGATACGGGAAGAGTTCCATTCACCCGCTGGTTTGATCTTGGTCCTTTGCGGGGCATGCATGCCATAATTCGCACCTGTCGTCTGCCACTCTTCCAGTGGTTCGGGAAATCCAAGATCATCAATGATCTGATATTCCGGTCCTGTAGTATAAACAGCTGGATAATCTCCCTCAACCACATGATACAGAATTCCACTATTCCCGCCCGGGGAAATTTTCCATTCAAGCGCAAGTTCAAAACTACCAAATTCCTCATCGGTTATAATATCCCCGCCAATATCCCCTCCTTTCCCGAGAGCAACCAGGTTACCATCCTCCACGGTCCACCCCTCATCCATCTCTTTCATGTTATAGCCTCTCCACCCTGCGGTGGAATATCCGTTGAAGAGGAGCTTCCAACCCGCTTCAATCTCTTCATCGGTTAATCGATTATGCACTTCTGCTTGAGCCATTATCGTATCCGTACTTTGTATTTCTTCCTTATTATCTGTTGAAGTTCTTCTGCCTACACATTCAATCAACAGGATGATCCCAACAAATAACAGAAGAAAAAAAATGAGAAACCGTCTACTTTTCATGAAATAGAAATTTGAATGACCACAACACCGTTATGGTAAATTCAATGATTGGCAAGTCAATCTGATTGCTGCAGAGTTACTCCAATTCACCCGTGATCTGTAAAAGGAATTACCATGCATTCCAGTTTATTACAGCTATCAAAATTAACCTTTTTTTTCTATTTCATTCCGGATTCCCATACAAAACCATCGAATTATTCAACCCGATTAGTGAGGGGTGGTTATTGTGGTATTTTTTGTTTACATTTATTTATATAATATAAGTGCAAAGGGAGTACTTGGGAATGGGTTCATTGAGCTCCATAATATCTATATCGTGGAAAACTCTTTTCGCGGTTGCCAGTTTCCTTATTATTGTAATAGCTTCCAGGCAAATTGCCGGGCTGTTTCAGAAGGTAAGGTTACCCCTGATTACCGGGATGCTCTTCATGGGGATTATCTGCGGGCCCTTTGTTCTTAACCTGATCTCGTTTGATTCGACAGCTAATCTCACTTTTATCAACGATATAGCGTTGGCTTTTATCGCTTTTGCTGCGGGTTCGGAACTTTACGTCAAAGAACTGCGAAGTCGTTTTCGAAGCATCCGATGGATGACAATAGGGCAAATGGTATTTACCTTTATCTTCTCCACCCTTTTGGTATACGCTATTTCCAACCTGGTGCCATTCATGTCTGGCATGAAACCGGTTGAAAAGATCGCTATAGCCCTTTTAATATCCACGATATTTGTTGCAAGATCACCCGCAACCCTGATTGCTGTGATCAACGAATTGCGTGCAAAGGGGCCATTTACACAAACAACGCTTGGTGTTACTGTTCTGATTGATGTATTGGTAATCATTTTATTTGCTGTAACCTTTTCATTATCGAACACCTTGATTATAAATACAGGGTTTAGTTTTCGGTACATCATTATGCTCTCTCTGGAACTGCTGGTATCTTTTGGAATTGGCATCATCCTTGGAAAGTTCCTTGAATTCCTTTTAATGCGCAGGCTTTCCACTATAGTAAAGACCGGATTATTATTACTAACCGGTTATGGAATTTACCTTTTCTCGCACGGGGTCAGGTTGGTCAGTGAACGTCATTTCTCCCTTGATTTTTATATTGAACCACTGCTTGTCTGTATAATTGCCAGTTTCATGATTACTAACTTCACCCGGTACCGGAGGGAATTTCTGAAGATCATTCATGACGCATTACCCTATGTATATGTTGTTTTTTTCACGTTGATCGGGGCTTCAGTTCATCTTGATTTATTACTCGGAATTTGGTTCATTGCTTTAACCTTTTTCATGATCCGGCTGATCACGCTCATGATTGGCAGTTGGGCTGGTGGAATAATGGGAGGAGATGCATTCCGACACATTAAAATAAGCTGGATGCCCTATATTACTCAGGCAGGTGTGAGTCTCGGACTGGTAACTGTTGTTGCCACGGAGTATACGGATTGGGGCGCAGAATTTGTTGTCCTGATGATCTCTGTAATTGTCTTAAACCAGATGGTGGGTCCACCCATGTTAAAATGGGCAATTGGTCTTGCGGGTGAAGATCACTCCAGGGCAAGAGGAACAAAGGACATACGGCGTAAGGTCGTGATTTTCGGATTTGAAGATCAGTCACTTGCACTGGCCAGGCAACTTGCTGATCATGATTGGGTTGTGACCATTGCTACATTGAGTAAAGGGATTCCAAATCCATCCATTCCAAATGTTACGGTTCGGTATATGCCGGAGATATCCCTCGAATCGCTTAAAGAGGTTGGAGTTGAAAAGGCAAATACCATTGTGGCAATGAAAACCGATGAGGAAAACCTTACCATCTGCGAACTGATGTATGAGAATTTTGGTACTCAGGAAATGGTCGTGAGGATGAATCACAGGTTTAATATGAAACGGTTTCATGAACTTGGGGTTTTGATTGTCGAACCATCAACTGCCATGGTGAGTTTGTTGGATCATTTTGTACGTTCACCGATTGCAACAACGCTATTATTGGGTATGGAGGAAGATCAGGATACCGTTGATATCGTGGTGAAAAACCGGGATCTTCACGGCATGGCGCTCCGGAATCTTCACCTTCCTTCGGATATCCTTATCCTCTCAACAAAGCGTCGCGGACATCCGATCATCTCTACCGGTTATACACGCATCAGAGTAGGAGATCGATTAACTATCGTAGGATCTGTTGAAAGCATCGAACAGGTTAAATTGCGGTTTGAATAATAAAACATTGACACATGGTTCAGGCTAAGTATTTTGAAAAGCATCCAACCGGTGAAGTAACCTGCAGGCTTTGCCCACACCAGTGTAAGCTGAAACAGGAAAAAAGAGGCGTATGCGGTGTGCGAAAAAACCGGAACGGAATACTTTACGCGGAGAATTATGGAAAGGTATCAGCCATCCACTTTGATCCGATCGAGAAGAAACCGCTTTATCATTTTTTTCCGGGCAGTCAGATCCTCTCTATTGGAACGATCGGGTGTAACCTCTCCTGCCGCTTTTGTCAGAACTATGAAATTTCCCAGGCTGATATTGAATCATATGGTTTTATTTCAACGTATGAACCGGACGATATCTTGAAAATTGCACACGGCCGGGGAGAAAATATCGGCATTTCGTTTACCTATAATGAACCAACCATCTGGTATGAATATGTCATGGATGTGGCAGAAAAAGCAAAGCAGAACCACCTGCTGACAACCATGGTTACCAATGGTTTTATTAATTCCGATCCCCTTGCTGACCTCCTGCCTGTTATGGATGCTTTTAATATTGACCTGAAGGCTTTCACAGATGAGTTTTACCGGAAGTATACCTCATCGCGACTCTCCCCGGTAATGGATACTATTCTGCAAATTAAGGAGGCAGGTAAACACCTGGAGATTACCAATTTGATCATTCCCGGCTTGAACGACAACATAGAAACCTTCCGGAAAATGGCGCAATGGATCTCAACTGAAGTGAGTAAAGAGACCGTTTTGCATCTTTCACGGTACTTCCCGGCACATGAAATGTCCATTCATAGTACTCCTTTATCAACCCTTGAGCGGTTATACAATATTGCCCGGGAATATTTGAATCATGTATTCCTGGGAAATGTGGGAGGTGCTAATTACGGGAAAAATACCTGCTGCCCATCCTGTGGCGCTGAAGTGATTATCCGGGAAGGATATTATACCCGCATTACCGGGCTGAAACCGGGTGGTACATGCTCTCACTGCGGCAACAAAGTAATTCAGAATTATTGATATCAGAAGGTATTATAAGGATCGGATTGCAGGTAAACCGGACGGAATATTGTACATTTATATGCCCGACAGGAATTACTTGCGAGATTAAAATACGAATCGATGCATTATGAAACTCACGGAGGAACAGGTAAACGATATCTCAGAAGACCTTCAGCAGGGATTTAAGGTTTATATCAACAGGGAAACCGGGGAAACCCGGTCAATATACGATTTTGGATATCTGTCGGGTGTATCTGATCTCTGGGAAGAAGAGTTGAACCGGATTAAAAAAAACTGGCCAGATCATTTTGAGATCAGGGGAATGGAGCCCTGGGAGGTGTTTGAAATCATGGAAGATTTTGTTCAGAAGATCATCAATAAAGAGGGTAACACCGTGCTTCATGATGCATTGAAAGATAAACGATCATTCGCCAAATTCAGGACCCTGGTTGAAGGTTCTGAATACAAAAAAAGCTGGTTTACATTCCGCAAGAACCGGTATCTTAAATACGTTCAAAACAAACTTCGTTTGGAGGGATTCATTGAATAACCTGTACAAAGGATTACTCATTATGGCAAATACAGAAGGAGTGGTAAAAATCAGGAAAGCAACCGTTGCCGGGAAATTTTATCCCGGAACCGGGAGTGCATTATCTGCCCAGATCAGTGAGATTCATACTGAAGAGATCCCAAAGATAAACAGGGAGCTTGCGAAAAAACAGATCATCGGCTGCGTGGTACCTCATGCCGGATACATCTATTCGGGATATGAAGCCATCCATTTTTTCGACCTCATCAGCCAGACCGATGAGAAATATGACACCTTTGTCATTGTAAACCCCAACCATACCGGGATGGGAGTACCACTGGCTCTGGATGCAAATGACTACTGGGAAACACCGCTCGGATCGGTTGAGCTTGATCGTAAATTGATGGAGCGATTGGATATCCCCGAATCAGCAATGGCTCATCAATATGAACATTCTGCCGAAGTAATGATTCCCTTTCTGCAGTACTTCCTCGATTATCGGTTTACCATTGTACCGATCAGCATTTCCCGTCAGACCTATGAAAATGCCAGAACCCTGGCTGAAAAAATTTTTACAGCAAACAAGTCCCTGCAGAAAAAGATCCTGATCATTGCATCGTCTGATTTCTCCCATTATGTTCATCCTGGAGAAGGGGAAAGAAAGGATAATCTTGTGATTGATGAGATCCTGAAACTGGATTCAGAACAGGTTTACCGGATCATTCAGGATCATCAGATCTCGGTTTGTGGTTATGGCCCGATCATGACATTGATGGAATACGCACGGCTTGTTGCGGAAAAACCGGTTGCTGAAGTGATACGAAGGGGCAATTCCGGTGATGTTATCCCCTCATCGGAGGTGGTTGATTACGTTACGATCCTCTTTTTCCAGGAATCCTGATGATCGCTATTTCACAATAAAATCACTGTATTGTTGAAGGGGTATACCGGATACATCCATCTGGTCAACCCGGGCCCATGAAGGTCCCTTCTCCAGCGCTCTTATGAAGGACCGTACGTTCGCCTCATCTCCTTCAATTTCAATATAGACCGACCCATCCGGTTCATTTCTTACAAACCCTGAAAGGTTCAACATGCGGGCTGTTTTGAAGGCAAAATAGCGAAATCCGACATTTTGAACCCTCCCCCTGATAAAAATCTGATAACAATTAATCACCTAATACCTGGTTTTGACCTGCTACTTCTTTGAAAGTTTGCTCAGCTTGACAAAGGATTGATCAATGCCTTTGTAAAATTCGGTCAGGATGCCACGGGCTGCCTGTTTGGAAAAATCGGGATTATCCTTTTTGTGCGACTGATTGATCCTGGATATCATCTCGTTTCTTAGCAGGATGGTGTCAGAAATGATTTTCTGTAACTCTTTATTATGCTTATTCGGATGTGCTTCTAGAAAGGTAAAACAATCAGAAACTACCTCGAAGGTTAATCCGTTTATCTCTTTTTTTAGCCAACGAATGCTTGCCATTGGAAAATGATTATGATTATCAGGTGGATGTTTCCCTGCTTCCCGTTGCACCAGGTAACTCAATCCAACTGCGTTAAAGGTATAAAAAAAATTATACTTTCTTCCCTGAAAGATAATTCCGGATCACGGTATGATAACCATCCATGATTTTACGTAAAACCGGATTGTTGGTATCAAAGGAATAGTGTTCGATTTCTGAAAAAGGCAATACCTTCGGTGATGTTCCGGTCATAAAGACAGCATCCATCGATTGCAGTTCCCTGCAGTCAATCATTTTAAACGTCACCGGAATATTCTCTTGCAAACAGGTTTCAATGACATACTTACGGGCAATTCCAGCCAGCACCTCCGAGTCCGGTGCCGTGAACAGGCCCCCTTCCCTGATAAGGAAAATGTTGGAGCGACTGCCTTCGGTAATGTTACCTTCCTTATCGATCAGCAACGCTTCATATGCTCCTTTTTCAATCAGCTGTTTATATACTGCCAGCCGGAGATTCTGGTTTATCACCTTGGCTGTAGGGTTGATCCGGCTTGCCTGAAACAGGATCCCTTTCACACCCTGTGCACACTGGTTTTTTGAAGGATAAAGCGGCTCTACAAAATAGGCAAGAAAATTCCTGTCCATGATATTATCCCGCCTGTGGTAGTTAAAAA
>Ga0315547_1002676_pt1 | contig 12279 bp, 7 predicted proteins | sample SalMarSW160240MG_2_FD_202542 | JGI IMG/M metagenome (GOLD analysis project Ga0315547, IMG submission 202542) | Salt marsh sediment microbial communities from the Plum Island Ecosystem LTER, Massachusetts, United States - Salt Marsh Sediment SW1601-240 ... | reverse complement strand
TGCCCGTGCAGGATCTCGACCGGGCCATGGAGGAACTGGCCAGGCTGTTGGACGAGGACCGCGTGCCGCCGCGCGTGCTGGCTGAGCTGGGTATGGATCGGGAGGAGTTGCGTCGGTTCGTCGACCGTTACGAGGAGAAGCGGGCCGAGAGAGAGTCGCCGAGCACGGGGCCGCAGGTGCCTCCGCCGGCTCAGGAGGGCCGCGTCATCGAAGCGTCCGGGCCCGCAGCGCAAGACATGGCGGTGCGGGATGCGTTGCCGGGCGAGCCGGAGCGGGACTCCCTTCGCAGCCGGTTCGAAGGGGCGTCCGATCATCTCTCGCTGCGTTACCGCGAGGTGGTGAACCGCTACTACGAGGTGCTTTCCGAGGAACAATGAGAAAGCCACTGCGGCTACGCCGTTACCTGGTTCACTTCAGCAGCCACAACATCCCGCAGGTCTTCACGGACGTTCTGGTGGTGGGCAGCGGCATCGCCGGCGCGAGCGCTGTTCTGGCGCTTCCCGAAGGGGTCTCCGTGCTCGTCGTGACGAAGGGAGAGCTTTGCGAGGGAAGCACCCCCGAGGCCCAGGGGGGCGTGGCCGCCGCCGTCGGCCGGGGCGACAGCGCCCGGGCGCACCTCGAAGATACTCTGGAGGTTGGCAGCGGGATCTGCAGCGAGGAGACCGTCCGCGTCGTGACGGATGAGGGCCCTCAGCGTATCGAGGAACTCGTTCGCATGGGGGTGCCGTTCGATCGCGAGGACTCGGGTTTTGCGTTGACTCGCGAGGGAGGGCACCACAACGCGCGCGTCATCCACGCACATGGCGATGCCACGGGCCTGGCGATAGCCCGGACCATGCTCCAACGTCTGCGTGAGCGCGACAGAGTCCGCGTCTTCGAGAACGCCTTCGTCCTGGACCTGCTGACGCTGGACGGCGTCTGCCACGGGGCTCTCATATGGAGCCAGGCGCATGGCCTGATGATGGTCCGGGCCAAGCAAACGATTCTGGCCACCGGCGGCTGCGGGCGCATCTACCGTGAGACGACGAATCCCTCGGTGGTGACAGGCGATGGCATTGCGATGGCGTTCCGGGCCGGTGCGTCCCTGCAGGACATGGAGTTCGTGCAATTCCATCCCACCACGCTGTACGTGGCCGGCGCATCGCGCGCCCTCATCAGCGAGACCGTCCGCGGCGAAGGCGGCGTGCTGAGGAACCGCGAGGGGGAGCGCTTCATGCCCCGCTACCACCCGGACGGCGATCTGGCGCCCCGAGACGTGGTCAGCCGCAGCATCATCCAGGAGATGAAAGGCACCCAGCACACCAACGTCTACCTGGACGTGCGGGACATGTCGGCCGAGTACCTGGCGAGCCGGTTCCCGACCATCACAGGCCTGTGCCGGCGGTTCGGGCTCGACGTGCCGTCTGACCTGATCCCGGTGCGACCTGCCGCCCACTACATGGTCGGTGGCGTGAGGACCGACCTCCGTGGCCTGACCGATATCGCGAACCTTCTGGCGTGCGGGGAGGTGGCCTGCACGGGTTTGCACGGGGCCAACCGCCTTGGCAGCAATTCCCTCCTGGAGGGCTTGGTCTTCGGCCATCGATGCGCGCTCACGGCCATGGAGGGCCTGGAGCGCATGGCCGAACCCCTTTCCGTGCACGCCCTTCAGGGCCTGCCTCAGGAGCCAGCCTACGGTAGCCTGAACCTGACGGACGTTCAGAACTCCCTGCAAAGCCTGATGTGGCGGGACGTTGGCGTGTGGCGCAACGGCGAACAGCTCGACGAGGCACTGGACATGATCACGTTCTGGTGCCGCTACGTGATGGACAAGGAGTTCGAAGCCGTGGAGGGCTGGCAGCTTCAGAACATGCTCACCGTGTCGCGGCTGGTGGTCATGTTCGCCCGCCAACGCCAGGAATCGCGCGGCGTCCACTACCGCACGGATTTCCCGGACACGTCTCCCGACTGGCAGCGCCACATCGTCATATCCAACACGGGTGAAGAGTGGCTCTGACCCGCCAGGCTTTCCGGACGGGGCCAGGTCCGTCCTCGCAGTGCCGGCAAGACTCAGTCTCCGTCCCGATCCAGGAGCGCGTCCGCCGCCAGGACGCAGAAGATGTAAGTGGCCGCCCCGGGCATCACGTACTCCGACTGCTGCCAGAGGAAGGGGAAGCCCTCCTTCAGCTCGGGGAAGTCGGGCCGGATCAGGGCCGTGCCCGACGCCACGCCGCCGGGGATGTAGCTCCAGTCCGCCCGGTTGATCCCGAACGCGACGGTCAGGGACCGAACGCCCACCCCGGAGACGAACGACGTGTTGCCGCCCGGGTGGCAGCCCAGCACGTAATTGAGGACGGACAGCACCGTCTCCGCGCCGAACAGGTCCGGGTGCGTCTTCGTCAGGAAGTACTGCCCGACGGCGAACTGCTGGATGTTCCAGCCGATGCCCCAGATGTGCGGATGGAAGGGCACGCCGAAGGGATTGCCGGATAGCTCCTCGGCCAGGCTGTCGCGGTGGGCGGCCAGCGCCTTGCGGACCTTCTGGCAGAAGGCATCGTCGCCCACCTGCGGCAGGGCGCGGGCCACGGTCCAGCCGACGTGCGCGACGTGCTCCTCTACCGCGGGCAGCAGTTCAACCAGCCTGTCGCGATACCGTGCCTCGCCCGTGGTGATCAGCAATTCCGCGGCGGCGCTCACCTCCTGGGCTTCGCGGTCCCGAGGGACATATGCGCTCCTGTGGCTCACGGGGGGATGGCTCTGCTCGTGATCCCATGCTTTGACGGCCGTCTCCAGGCACTCCTGTGCCAGGTCGTCCTCGTAGCCCCGCAGCACGCGGCTGGCCGCCGCGAGCGCCGCCACGCCCGTGTACTCCAGCGCCGTATCCCGGTTGGTGAACGCCCATCGGTCGTCCATCTGGCCGGATCGGTCGCCCGTTCGCTCGTCGGGGGCGAGGGAGGGATCGTAGACCAGGTTGTCCGTCATCGTGGATATCTCGCCCCGCTGGTGGTAGCGCCGCCGCTCCCCGGCGATGATGCCGCAGAAGCTGTGTCCGACCGCCCGGTAGCCGCCCAGCAGGCACTGTGCGCCCCAGGCCACCTGCTGCACGATGTCCGGGATGCCGTCGGGCTCGCCCAGCAGGACGAGGTGCTCGTCGGCGCGCACGGTCGTCTGGTCCGCCTCCGCCCCGAACTCCTCTCGGGCCAGGGCGAGCATGAAGGTGGTGGTCGCCTGAGATCCGGCCGCGAGGTCGGTGTCACCGGCGTCGTGCCAGCCGCCCACGTTCAGGTGGGGGATGTGTTCGTGGGGCTGATAGGGTGTGTCCGTGGCAGGGCCCTGCCGGTAGCTGTCGAAGTGCTCCGTCGGCGCCGGCGCCTGGAGCGCGTCGTCCAGGTGGCACGCGCCATGCCAGACGTGCCCCCGGTCCCAGGCCGCCACGTGGCACATCTGCACGGGGAAGAAGATCTCCAGCGTCGGCTGCCACACCCCCTCGCGGTAGACCTGGCGGTCTATGCGGAAGGGGCCGGCTGACTGATCGGCGTACTGCACGAAGTAGACGCCCGGCTCTCGCACCTCGGTGAAGTCGAAGATGCCGTACTCGTAGCGCAGGAACTTGCCCCAGCCTTCGACGCTCGCGGCATAGGCCTCGACGAGACCCCCGTCGGCGTCCACGCGCATCAGTGCTGCCTCGGCCGGCCCGCCCCACAGAGGATCGAGTTCGATGATGGCGCGTTTGGCCTGGTCCGGGTGGTAGCCCACCTGGGAGATGCAGATGACGGGCGCCCGCCGCCAGCCCTCGATCCGGTGCGGCGTGATGAGCCACTCGACGGCAGCCTCCGTGGCGCCGGCAGGGACCGGCGCGACGACCTGGAACCAGCCCCCCTGCCCCTCGGTCCGCCCGTCCCGGAGTTCCAGTTCTCCCGCGACCTGCTCGATGACCATTCGCCGCTCGGGATCTTCCGGGGCAATGATCAGCTTCGAACCGACGGCCAGGGGAGCCAGCCTGCTTCGGCCCTCGGGGCCGGGGACAGTGGCCAGGCTCGGCTCCCTGGGGAATACGCCGGACGTCCCGCCCAGGTGGAACGTCTTGCCCCAGTAGCAGGGCGGGTGGAGGGCCAGGCGGAACGAAGCATCCGACACCCGCCTGGGATCGAGCGGCTCGGCCAGATCGAGCACGACGCGAACCGAGTCGCCATCGGCGCGGAGACGGACGCGGTAGTGCAGGTCCAGATCCGGGTAGCTCAGGTCCACGGCCGCCTCGCCGGCCTCCGGGTCCGCCCGCCGCCCACCGACTTCGGAGTAGCCGCCCCAACGCCCGGACGCGTCGGTCACGCGCATGTCACCGCAGACGGCCACCCGCTCGCCGTGCTGGATGATCTCGACCCCCGACTGGTATCCGGAAGGATAGAAGTCGTGGAAGACCAGCACCGAGGCGCCGGGCGCCTCGAAGTACTCCTGTTCGTTCAGCATCCAGCATGTCTGGAACATCGTCTCCCTCCTCATTCGAGCGGTCAAGGGGCTGCCCGGACGCGACGTCGGCGGCCACAAGGAACGGCTGAGCTTACCAGCCGTGCGGCGTGCGTCAAGCGACGGCAGGGCGCGCCCCCGGCGGGGCTGACTTGTCCGTCATTGAGACGGCGGGCGGGAAAAGTCCTTCGCGCCGCGTGCGCGCAGCAGCTCGAAGACTGCGTGGCCACGGCGTTCGAGCGCAAGTGCCAGAGGCGTCTGCCCCCGGGCACCTGGAGCGTTGATGTCGGCGCCGGCGTCAAGAAGGACCTCGATGACGCCTTTACGGCCCGCCTGCACGGCGGCATGGAGGGGCGTCATGCGGGCTCGGTCTCGGGCGTCCATATCCGCTCCCCGGGCCAGCAGCAGCCGGACCATGTCCTGGTGCCCGGCGACCGCCGCGTGGTGCAGCGCAGTCATGCCCTTCTGGTCCCGTGCTTCGATTTCGGCGCCCCTCTGCAGGAGGATCTCTGCGATCGAGGCCCGGCTCATTCTCGCCGCCCAATGGAGCGGCGTTCGCCGCATCCGCGAGACCACGTGGATGGAATCCGGCTCCTGGTCGGCAATTGCTTGCACGGCCTGCGCGTCGCCTGCGAAGACGGCCGTGTGCAGGTCATGCCGGGCTCCCCTTTCCAACAAGAACCGGGACAGCAGGCCGTGGTTCCACTGGGCCGCCATGTGCAGGGGGCTGTGACCCTCGGCATTCAGCGCGTTCACGTCAGCCCCCGCCGCCAGCAGCAGCTCGGCGATCTCGACACTTCCGTCGCGCGCGGCCCCGTGCAGAGGGGTGCTGCCGTCTTTCGTCCCGGCCCGGGGATCGGCGCCGGACGCCAGCAGGAGCTCGACGGTCGCCAGTGCTCCCGATTGTGCGGCAGCGTGCAACGCAGTCATGCCGTCTTCAGCGCGTGCGCTGACGTCCGCGCCGGCTTCCAGCAGGAGCTCTGCTTTCTCCGGTTGCTGGTCGCCCGCGGCCCTCATCAGGGGCGTCTCGCCGAACTTGTTCCGGCCGTCGATGCGTGCGCCACGCGAGAGCAGCAGGCGGACTACGTCTGCCTCGCCGGAGGCCGCAGCGGACAACAGCGGCGTGCTTTCAGCGGGCTGTGGGTCGGCCTCTGCGCCATCTGCCAGCATGGCCTCGAGCGTCTCCGTCGAGGCGTGCCCGGCAGCCTTCCAGAACAGCGAGCGCCCCCGATCCGTCTGCCACTCGACCTGTGCCTCGTGTGCAAGCAGTGCCCTAAGTGTGCCCCAGTGATCTCGATCACCGGCCAACGCCAGAGGAGTCTTGCCATTCTTCGCTCGGGCGTCGACGTTGGCGCCGCCCCGGATCAGTTCCTCGGCGCCTTCGGTGTGGCCAGAGCGTGCAGCGAAGTGCAGGGCGGTATAACCGGTGTCGCTGGCTGCGTTGACCCTCGCGCCCTTGGCCAGCAGAAGGCGTACCAGCTCCAAATGGCCGTCCCCGGCGGCCATGTGCAGAGGCGTATAGCCGCCCCGCATGGCGGCGTTGATGTTCGCGTCCCGGTTGAGCAGCACGCGCGCTGTCTCCACGTGGCCGGACAACGTCGCCGCGTGCAGTGGCGTCATTCCCTCGCGGTCAGGTGCGTTGGGATCCGCCCCGAATCCCAGCAGGGCAAGTCCGGTGTCCGTGTGGCCGGCCCGGGCAGCGTAGTGCAGAGGAGTGGCTCCGAGGCCGTTCGCGCGGCGGACATCGGCGCCTCGCGAGACGAGAAGCCTGACCAGCCCGATGTGCCCCTGAGCCGCTGCCGCGTGCAGGGCCGTGGACCCCGATACTCCCTCTGCATCTATGTCGGCCCCCATGTCAAGCAGGAACTGCACCATGCCTGCGTGGCCGCCCTTGGCCGCACCGATCAGGGGCGAAGGCACGCCCGGCGCCGTGGGATTGACTCCCGCCCCCGCGCTCAGGAGCAGTTCCACGGCCTCTCCATGACCGCGCCAGGCGGCGAAGTACAGGGCCATGGACGACGACCGCTGTTCCTTCCGGGGATCGAGACCCAGGTTGAGCAGGGCTTCAATTACCTCCCCGTGGCCTTCGCCGGCGGCCGCCGCAAGCAGCAGGCCTCCTTCGGCAGCCAGCAGGCCGGGCTCCTGCTCCACCAAGGCTCGGAGCCTGGCCGCGTTACCCCCGCGCACGGCTTCGAAGGCCCGGTCTCGAACCGAGGCCGTTTCGACGGCCGTGTCCTGTTTCTCGCCTGCCAGCACCGGACCCGTGCACGCCGGTCCCAGGACTACCGCGAGCACGACGAGAACGGTCAGGGCGGTTCGCTGTCCCACGCGCCGACCGGCGCACCAGCGCCCCTCTGCCGTGCGTCCACCCGTGGCAAGCAACGTGCGGAATCTGTTGTGACCGGCCCCCAAAGCGACCTCTCTGCTGCAGGATGAAATGACTCAAGTCTACCACGCGGGCGGCACATCGCGCGACGAGGCAGGGCGCAACCCGCCGCCTTGTCCAGTCTTTGCGCCCTTAGCGCCCTCCGCGAGCGCGCTACCCCCGGCGGAAAGTGCCGGATCCTGCATACGTGGCTGGACTGCGCCAGTCGGGCCGCCACCACAACTGCGCGCCCGCGTCCGCCGGCCCGTCGAAGTCGTCCACAGCAATGTTGAGCCGGAGCGCCTCCCACTCCCGTCCCTGCTTCTCGTTCAGATAGCGCACGGGAACGGCGATCTCCGTGACGTGGCCCCCCGGAGTCCTGATGCAGACGGCCTCCACGCCCGGCGGCATCTGCTCACGCCCGTAGTAGACCATGCGGTCCGGCGTCTCGCCGGGGCTGAGGGCGATCAGCAGTATTTCGCCGAACTCGCCGCCGCCGCGCGCCGCCGAGCGCTGCGGCTCGGGACGCGCGTCTATGCGCACTTCGATGCCGTCCTGCCGCCACGGCTGCTTGTCGGCATCGAGAAAGGACCGGTCGTCCTGCGTCTCCAGGGCCACGTAGACGTGCTCCTCATCGTGCCCGACGGCGAACCGAAACGAGCAGTCCTGCGGGCCGTGCCACGTGCCCGGGCTCAACAGGATCTGACGGGGCGCACTGCAGACGAAGGGCAGTTCCTGCCACTCTCCCAGGTCTCCGTCCACTCTGACGGGCGCTCTCCTCCGGGGGCAATCGGATGGCACGGCCAGGCCGACGGCGGACGATCCGGCCAGCCGGGCGGGCCTTCGGCCGGGGACGTCGTACGTGGCCTCCCAGTCCATCGTCACGCTGGGCGCTTCAGTTGCCTCAAGCGGCGTCGAGGCTGCGACCGCCAGTTCGCGCACCTCGGCTGATTCGGGGGCTACCGTCACTTCCAGGGCCTCCGGGCTGACCCGCAACGCTCCTTCCGGGCGGAACGTCACCGTTGCCTTCATGGGCCAGGTGGCGCGGTTGCTCAGGCGAATCTGTGTCGTTGCGCTTCGGAACAGGCCGGGCTCGGCGAAGATGGGGCTGACGGCGATCGCTTCCCCGGTGCGAAAAGGCGCCCATAGGCCGATCATCTCCTCGGTCAGGACGTCCTCGTCCCGGATGCCGTCCAGCATCAGGTTGGCGATGCGCGGGCCGTCTTCCGTCACGGTCACCCACACTATGTGGTCGAACTCGCCGTACTCCGGCCCTCCCAGCGCGCTGCTGCCGCCCGTGGTCGCCAGCGTCAGGTAAGTGCGTCCCTGCCGCGTGTACTTGGTGTACTTGTGGATGTGGCCGGTGAACACGGTGTGCGGCCGGTCGGCCAGCAGCTCCTCCACGCGGAGCCACGCGTCCGGCACGGGATCGTCGCTCCAGAACGGCTTGTGGAGGAAGATAAAGGTCCAGCGCACGTCGGGATGGCGCCGCAGCGCCTGGCCGAACCAGTCGACCTGCTCCGGGCTGATGCGATGGGGCGTGCCGTCCTCGCTGTTGAGGCAGAGGAACAGCACGTCGCGATACACGAAGTCGTAGTAGGAGCGGCCGAAGCGCTCGCGCCATTTCTCCGCCATGGTGGGATTGGCGATATCGTGGTTGCCGGGCAGGAAGAAGAAGGGCATCTCCAGCTCATGCACGAAGCCGAGGAACTCGTCCCACTGTTGATCGAGCTCGGCCCCGTCTTCGCTGTAGCCCTCGATCAGGTCGCCGATGCACATGACGAATTCGGGCTGGAGCAGGTTGAGCTTGCGCACGGCCTCGGGGAAGACGCCGGGCCGGTGGCCACCCGTTCGATCGCTGACGACGGCGAACTGGAAGGCATCGGGATCGCTGCGGAACTCCAGATGCGTCCACGGGTTGGCGCGCTGCTCCTGCTCGATTGTCAGGGCGCTCTCCGCCCTGCGCTCGGCGGCGAAGGCGCCACAGTCGGCCGTCATGAACAACGCCAGTGCCAGGCAACACCAGTCCAGACTCTTCATGGCTTCGTCCGCGTTAACAGGGAAAGGTCGTACCGAATCACTCCTGGCCTGAGAGCGTAACCCATTACCGTCGACGCGGCAAGGCTCTGCCGCGCTCGGCATGGGCCACGACGGCGCGGTCCTTTGACTTTCCGGCCTGGGAGGTATAACCTTGTGGGTTACAACACTTTCGGTGGTTCACGTAGCTCTTCGACCGGACACTGCCATGCACAGGATAGCCGTCGTGCCGGGAGACGGAACCGGGCCGGAGGTCGTCAGGGAAGGCCTGAAGGTCCTCAAAGCCGTCGGCGAGATGGACGGGTTCGACTGCGAAACAGTGGAGTACGATTTCGGCGGCGAGCGGTACCTGGCGACCGGCGAGGTGCTGCCCGACGCCGCCCTGGACGAACTGCGCGGCTGCGACGCCATCTACCTGGGCGCGGTCGGGCATCCCGACGTCGCGCCGGGCATACTCGAGAAGGGGCTCCTGCTGAGGCTCCGCTTCGAGCTGGAGCAGTACATCAACCTGCGCCCGGTCAAGCTCTACCCCGGCGTCGATTGCCCCTTGAAGGACAAGGGCCCGGCGGACATCGACTTCGTCGTGGTCCGGGAGAACAACGAGGGACTCTACACCGGCGGCGGCGGATTCAGCTATAAGGGCACGCCGAACGAGGTGGCCATCCAGGAGATGGTGAACACGCGGTTCGGCGTCGAGCGATGCGTCCGCTACGCCTACGAGTACTGCCGCCGGCGGGACGACCGGAAGCGTCTCACCCTCTCCGCGAAGACGAACGTGCTCACCTTCGCGCACGACCTGTGGTGGCGCACCTTCCAGGAGGTCGGGGAGGAGTACCCCGACATTGAATGTGACTACGCCCACGTCGACGCCACCTGCATGTGGATGGTCAAGAACCCCGAGTGGTTCGACACCATCGTGACCTGCAACATGTTCGGGGACATCATTACGGACCTGGGTGCGATGATCCAGGGCGGCATGGGCATCGCCGCCGGCGCCAACATCAACCCCGAGGGCGTCTCCATGTTCGAGCCGATCGGCGGCAGCGCACCGAAGTACACGGGCAAGGACGTCATTAACCCGCTGGCTGCCATCTGCGCGGTGGGCCTGATGCTGGAGCAGTTGGGCGAGGCCCGCTCCGCCGAGCGCGTGGAGAAGGCCGTGATGTGGGTGACCGCCAACAAGCTGAAGAGCACGGCGGCCGGCCGGATGGGCTACGGCACGCAGGAGGTAGGCGACCTGGTCGTCCAGGCCGTCCAGGAGGAGACGGTCGGAGCGTGAGCGTGCGCCTGCGCCCGCGCTTGGGGACGCGATTGCAAAGCACCGGTTTTGGGGTATAATCCGGCCGGCCCGGGGGGCGGAGAACTCCGTTGCGTCCTGTCCAATTGCAGCTAGGAACCGAACGGGGGTGGCCTGAAACATGGCAGACCGGCTCGGCAGCGTGATCAGCATCCGCGACTTCGATCGGGATGAGATCCTCCGGGTGCTGTCGGTCGCGCGGCAGATGGAGGATGGCGACCACTACGGCCTGCTGGCTGGCAACGTGCTGGGCATCATGTTCCTTGAGCCCTCGACGCGGACGCGGCTCAGCTTCGCCTCCGCCATGTTGAGGCTGGGCGGGCAGGTGCTGGACTTCGGCGATCCCGAGCATTCTTCGTTCAAGAAGGGCGAATCGCTCAGCGACGCGATCCGCATCGTGGCCGGGTACTGCGACGTCATCGCGCTGCGGCATCCGTGGGAGGGCGCGGCGAGGCTGGCCTCCGAAATGTCCGGCCTGCCCGTCATCAACGGCGGCGACGGGGCGAACCAGCATCCGACCCAGACCTTCCTGGACCTCTACACCATTCAGAAGGTGCGGGGGCAGATAGACGGGCTGACGGTCGGCTTCGTGGGAGACTTGAAGTACGGCCGAACGGTCCATTCCCTGGCTACCGCGCTGAGCAGGTTCGAGTGTCGACAGGTCTTCGTCTCGCCGCCGGCGCTGGCCGTCCCTGCCGATCTTCTGGCGGAGCTCGATGTAGCCGGCGTGCAGTACGAGCAGTCCGAAGACCTTCCCGCCCTCCTGCCTGCGCTCGACATCCTTTACTGCACGCGCATTCAGCAGGAGCGCTTCGCGGACAGCATGGAGTACCAACGCGTGAAGGGGGCGTATCGGATCGGCCGTGCGCTGCTGGAGCGATGCGGGGTGAAAGACGAGCTGCGCATCATGCATCCGCTGCCGCGCGTGGACGAGCTTTCCCCGGACGTGGACGAAACGCCCTACGCCGTCTACTTCGAACAGGCCAGGAACGGCGTGCCCGTTCGGCAGGCGCTGCTGGCCATGGTGCTGGGAAAGGCATGAGCATGGCCGCTGAAGGAGCCAAGCGCGAGGAGATGAAGGTCACCGCCATACGTGACGGGACCGTCATCGATCACATCGAGAACGACGCAACGTTCAAGGTGGCCGAGATCCTGCGCCTCGAGCAGGGCGAAGAGATGGTGCTGGTCGGCATGAACCTGCCCAGCGGCAAGGTCGGCAAGAAGGGTATCATCAAGATCGAGAGCCGCGAGCTCACCCCGCAGGAAGTCAACAAGATCGCCCTCATCGCCCCACAGGCAACGCTGAACATCATCGAGGACTACCGCGTCGTCGAGAAGCGCAAGGTCGAGTTGCCGAAAAGGGTGGACGGCATCGTCCGCTGCTTCAATCCCCAGTGCGTAACCAACCAGCAAGCGATCAGCACCAGCTTCGACGTCATCGCGACCGATCCTCCCACGCTCCGGTGCCAGTACTGCGAGCGAGTCATGAGCGGCGCAGACATCATCTTGAAGTAGGTGTCCTTGCGCCACTCTCCGTCCTCGTCGTCGTCCTCGGATAGACTGGGCACGAGTTTCGGTGCGCCCGAGTTGGGGGGACGATGACGAGTAGGAGCAGGACCGGTAGGGGCACGGCGGGCCGTGCCCGGGACGTCGAGAGCACGAGAATCGGGCGGCCCGCCGGCCGGACACCCGGTCAGTCAGGTATGGAGTCCAGGAAGGTCCTGCGTATCTCGGCCAGCCGCTCCGGGCTGTCACCTTCCACCCGAACGGTGACGGCCGGCTCGGTGACGCTCGCGCGGCACAGCGCCCATCCGCCCTCGAACTCCACCCGCACCCCGTCCGTGTGGTCCTGGGGATGATCGGCGAACGCCCGGCGCGCCTTCTCCACCACTGCCTCCGCGTCGCCCGCCGGGCAGGGAATGCGGATGTCCTCGCTGATGAAGTAGGGGGGTATGGTCGCCCGCAGCTCCGAGAGGCGCTTGCCCGACGCCGCGAGCAGTCCGGCAATGCGCAGCCCGGCGTAGATGCCGTCGTCGCCTCCCAGCTCCCGGAAGAAGAAATGCCCGCTGGCCTCGGCCCCCAGCGCCGCGTCCTCCTGCATCAGACGTCGCTTGATGAAGGAGTAGCCGGATCGCTC
>Ga0315547_1002675_pt1 | contig 12282 bp, 8 predicted proteins | sample SalMarSW160240MG_2_FD_202542 | JGI IMG/M metagenome (GOLD analysis project Ga0315547, IMG submission 202542) | Salt marsh sediment microbial communities from the Plum Island Ecosystem LTER, Massachusetts, United States - Salt Marsh Sediment SW1601-240 ... | reverse complement strand
AAAAAAATCACCTATTCATGAAGTATTGCTAGATGTGGTCATCAGTCATCTCCCATCTCCAAAAGAAGCGCAAAAATATAGAATTCCGCACATATGGAGAGGTGATAAAGAGAGTGATCTCGGAAAAAGCATGGTTGAAACAAAAGAAAATGGTCCTCTTGCATTAATGATTACAAAAATTATCATGGATCCACATGCTGGAGAAGTTGCAGTGGGACGAATGTATAGTGGGAAAATTGAGCGCGGACGAGAAGTCTACGTCGCCGGAATGCCAAAGATGAATCGTGTACAGCAAGTTAATCTGATGGTTGGAGCAGATAAAATACCTGTTGATTATGTTAGCGCAGGAAACATTGTCGCTGTCACTGGCATAAGAGATGCTATTGCTGGAAGTACAGTTACGGCCGATCCTGAAGCAGATCCATTCGAACGTATTGTCCATGTCTCTGAGCCAGTGGTTACTGTTGCTGTAGAAGCAAAAAGTATGAAAGATTTGCCAAAACTTATAGAGGTGCTCCGTACAGTATCTAAAGCAGACCCGAGCATACAAGTTGATATTAACCAAGAAACCGGCGAAAATCTGATATCTGGGATGGGGGAACTCCATCTCGAGATCACTGAGTATCGGATTAAAAACGAATATGGCGTAGATATTGTCTGCTCTGAACCAATCGTTGTATATCGAGAATCGGTAGCAAAGAAAAGTCCGAATAAATTCGAAGGAAAATCACCAAACAAACACAATCGATTCTATATTGAAGTTGAACCTTTACCTGAGAATATTACCAAAGCATTGTATAACAACGAAATACCGCAAAATGCCAAGAAATACAAGAACGAAGTGCTAAAAATCTTGCAAGATCTTGGTATGAGCAAGGTAGAGGCAAAAGGAGTATTCGGTATTCGTGGACTAAATATTATGGCCGATGTTACCAAAGGTATTCAGTATCTATTTGAAACCAGAGAACTGATCAAAGAGGCTTTTGACGAAGTAATGAAAAGCGGACCAACTGCAAATGAACCATGTCAGGGGTTGTTCGTCAAACTTGTTGATGCAAAGCTCCACGAAGATGCCATTCATCGAGGGCCTGCACAGGTTATTCCTGCTGCACGAAATGCTATCTATGGTTCTATGACCATTTCAAATCCAATAATACTTGAACCTGTGCAGAAAGTGTTTATTAGCACCCCGCAAGAACTGATGGGAGATGCATCAAGAGAACTTAACCAGAGAAGAGCAGTAGTACGTGATATGCAAACTGAAAAGGACATGGTAAATATTGATGCAAAAGCACCAGTTGCCGAAATGTTTGGATTTGCATCAGCAATAAGAAGTGCTACTGGTGGAAGAGTGCTTTGGAATACAGAAAACATAGGGTTTGAGCCGTTACCAAAACAACTACAACCTGATGTAGTAAGGCAAATAAGAGAAAGAAAAGGTTTGAAACCAGAGCCTTACCCACCAGATTACTATATGGATTAGAAAATATCTCTAATCTCTATTTTTATCAAAAAAATCAAAAATCATTATAACGAAAACAATGTTACACCTTTTGGAGATGCACGATGGACAGAGGAATTATACCAATAAACAAGAATTTTGAGATTGAGTATCGATATTATGATAAAGATACCAGCTACAAATATTTCAACAGAAAATTTGAAATCTATTTGATAGAAAAAAACTCTCTCAAGAAAAACTATGTTTTACATATGGACAACTGTGATACCAAACCTGGGAAATGGTCTCCACACATCCACAAAGCACCAAATGTGGATAAAAAACTATATTTTGGAGTTTCAACGCTCAATTGGAACGATATCAGGACTAATTTTATAGATTGTGTATCTGCAGAGATAGGGCAAAAACAACATGGAAATGTAAAAAAAGCAATTGGAAAATTGTCCTCCCCAAAACTATAAAAGAAAAAATTACAGAATTTTTATCATCGTTCAACAACTTTAACCAATGCGTCTGGTCCGGGTGGAATCTTTTCAGTTTCAATAATACCTCCATTATCTACATATCTTATTGAATAAAACTGATAAAAACCTGAACCATTAGGAGCTTCAAAATCCCATAACCAACCATCATAACCGTCTAAATCTTTTTCATAAAATGTCCAATTAATCCAAGTTTCGTTATCAGTAGAATATCTATAATAAAGATCCAATGATGCAATACCATCTGCCTCTTCAGCATTACCTACAATATCAAAACTCGAATATTGCTCATAAGGACAAATATCACATACCTGCGAAGGACCATAAACTGGTGGAAGATCATTATCAGGGACTTTTTTAGATGCCCATGCAATAGCTCGTCTGATTATACAATAATTATAGGTTTTTTCGTCCTCGATAGTTTCGTTATCAGGCGTTATATTAACCCATTTGTAAAATCCTTCATAATGATTGTTATTATCGTTATCCTCAACATCTTCAATATGACCACCCCAATTAATTTTAAATTCTGGATGACCTGAACATCTAACTATTCTAGCTTGATTTGAATTAGGATAAATTTCTGCAGTCATAAAAGGCTTATTTGCCATATTTGTTTCAACAACTATACCTGTATTAACCCAATCTTCGGCAAAAACCCAGGCATCCAACAAACGTCCAAGGTCGTCGTTCCAATAATTTTCGTCATGAGGAGTCATAAATTCCTTTATTATACCAAGTAAACCACCTGTATAGTTCCAATGATTTATTTTAGTAGTCTCATTATCTGATAATTCTATATCTGGGAATCTTGCAAGAACCATAACTTCTCTATCTATTGTCTCAGGGGGAATTAAAGCTGATCCAGCAACCCACTTTATTCTACGAGTTTTTCCAATGAGATCATCAAAAATTGGATTCTCCTTAGAAATATTAAAATCAGCAGAAATACCAGATATAGATTTTGCCCCTGAATTTGCTAAATATGAATATACACCAGATGGTAATGGAAATCCTGGCAATACTTGAGATAAAGCACTAGTGTATTGATATTCTATGTTAAAACAAGAAATACCAAGACAACTTTTTTGCATTGCTCTTTCAAAAAATGTTTTAGGTTTATTATTCATGCCACCGGCAATCAATGCACCACCACATGAACCATAATAACCACCGCCATCTTCAATGAATTTTCTAATCCTTTCTACCCTAATCTTATTTCTAGGAAGATTTGAAAAGCCAGTATAATACAGAAAAGAGTCGGCTTGTTCCCAACTATAAATTAAAATATCATAACTATCAACACTCAGCTTCCCTTTTAATATATCTTCTGTTGTAAGTTTTTCAATTGAAAAATAATATACTCGATCTCCTACTCGCCATTGGTAATTTCGTATTGGGAGTATAAGAAATTTTCCACCTGAGGACTCCTTATCATTATTCAAATCTAAGCGGTTATCATAAATTGCCACTCTTATTTCTATAGTATTGTTTTCTTCTGGTGTTTTATTAATGTAGTTATTTTGTTTTACATCAGCTGAAACAACAAAAACACTGCAGATCGCAATCAGCATAATTGCTATTGTTAGGATTTTTAATTTCATATTATTTCCACCATGTTTTAAAAAAGAGTGCATGAAATACTTAAACTTTATAGAACAAACGTCCTCAGGAAAATGATTTTTAAAAAATAAAAAATATTTACCTAAATTATCAAGCATGGTAAGGATGGGGTAAAATCTCCCAAATAACGTTTAGTATCTTATCTGTAACCTTTATTAACCCTTTACTCTCCCAAATTATATAATTATCAACAGACTTTTTAGATAATGCATGTTTGTATTTAATAAAAAATTCCCAAATCTCATTTTGATCTTTAAGTTTATATTTTGTTTCTTTACCTACTTTTATTTTCTCAATTAAATCTACATCTAGTAATTTTTGTAAATGAAAACCAATGGTCGTGCGATGTTTAATTAATCGGAAATCATCATACGCTCCTTTCCAGTATTTAGTTAATTCGATAATTTCTTTTTTCGAATAATTTTTTTCAAAAGTAGCATGTTTACAATATGCCTCTTTTTGAATTTCTTTATCTTTAAAAATTTGACCAGGGCCTGGAGAAAGTAACATTAAAACAATTCTAAGGGGGGTTTCCTGTCTTAAAAGATTTAAAATTTCTTTATCTTTTTTACCAACAGTTTTTGCTATGTAATATCTTTTATATCTATGATCGGCTTTTGAAATAAAAAGATCAAGTTTTTCAAGATAATTAAGATGATATTTTAAACTGCTTAATGGAATATTTGTTCTTCTTGAAATCTCTCTTAAATGTAGTCCGGGGTATTTCATAATAAAATCATAAATAGTTCTTCTTGTTTCAAGTTTTAAGATGTCGTCTTTTGATATCATTTTATAACCCTGATCTCAATAAGCCAATAGATAAGAACTTATCTACAATTATTTTTATGGATGTCGTAGTTTATAATGATTTGGCATAATAAAAAAATAGATTTCAATATTCATTAAAAAATTGTTATACTAATTCTATTTCAATCTCTCTATCGTTTTAATAATTACCACAAAGATTTTAAAAAAAGATAAGGCTAGAGTGCTACGCTTGTTTCAGTATTCCGTAATCTTGTATTTTCCATGTGCAGGTTCATAAATCTGACCATTACGCTTCAGTCGATCCAATGCTTCTTCAACCTTACTGGATTCCAATCCATCAATTTCTGATTCCCGGACAATATCACCTCGAAATGCATTGCCATCTTTTGATTCATTACAAAGTCTTCCGACGATATCGATAATCCTTCGCATCCTATCATGTTGACTATGGCTAATACCAGTTGCAATTATATCAATGTCAAATTTACCTGTTTCACGATCCAGACCCACTCTTCTAAGGTACTGATCTATAATTGAGATGGCTCGTTTTGAATCTTCAACTGTAACTTCCTCACTGAGTCTGACTCGGGCACTAGCTTCTGCTAATCGTACAAAAGCCTCCAACTGTCTTGGAGTAAATGGCACTGAATCTTCGGATGAGCTTCTGAAGTCCACATAATAATTTTTCAAGAGTTCTAGTGCATCGTCTGTCATCACTGGAAATATAGTCCTTTTGGCATAAGCAACATATTTTCGAAAAAATTCAGGGTCAAACGTCGGCATGACGTTTTTCATCAACTCATCACTCTCTTTTTTAGTGTGTTTTGATTTTTTCGCTTTGCCGATGTGTTCGTTAACCTCCCCTGCTTTATGAGTACGAAGAATGTGAGTGGCAAGCTCGGTATCAGTTTGTTTATTCGGTTTATCTAAAATGGAGAAAATGAGATCAAAACGAGATAAAAGTGCAGGTGGCATGTTAATCTGTTCATGCATCGGTAGAAATTCGTCAAATCGACCAAGTTTTGGATTTGCCGCTGCAAGTATTGCACATCGTGATTTTAATGTAGCATTGATACCGGCCTTTGCAACAGATATTTCCTGTTGTTCCATTGCTTGATGCATCGAACTTCTGTCGGTCTCTTCCATTTTATCTATCTCATCAATACATGCAATACCCATATCAGCTAGTACCAGCGCACCTGCTTCCAATGTCCAGTGACCATCAGCAAATTCATCTCGTACTGCTGCAGCGGTAAGACCAGCAGCCGTAGATGCTTTTCCAGAGGCGTAAATACTTCGTGGTGCGAGTTTTGACATATAGACGAGCATCTGTGATTTTGCAGTACCTGGATCACCAACAAATAAAGTATGAATGTCCCCACGCATGCGCGTTCCATCAGGCATTTCTTTTGCTATGCCACCAAATAACTGCAAAACCAGAGCTTCTTTTTCAACATCCAGCCCGTAAATAGTAGGGGCAATGCTCTCTTTCATTTTAGTATAAATATCTGGATCTTTACTGATCTTCAAAATCTTGTTCTCATCTTCTTCAGTAACTTCGACTTCTTCAAACGCGAGCTCTTGCTGTTCAATACTACATGCATCCATTGTTTTATCAAAAGAAGTGAGGCGAAATGTACCTCTTCTTCGCTGCATTGAATGAAGAATCCCATTGACCACAACGCGATCCCCCGGCGTAATCTCCCCAACAAGATCATCTTCAAGATAAGCACTTATTCTTTCCGGTTGGGCACCACCGCGAAGTCCCTCAGGATTTTCTTGAATCTCCATTTTTTGAGAATCGATAAATGTTGAAAGATTGGGCAAGAGTTTCATGGAAGAAGATCGGCCACACCCTCCCTGATCCTCATAACAATCTGAAGGCTCCTTTAGTATATCTTCTTCTTGTTCAATCTTGACAATAGCCGCGCATTTTTGGCATTGAAATGCTGCCATTTGGAGCTTTGGTCTTACTTCAGTTACCTTTTTAACCAGTCCTTCCACAGCAGAATATTTTCCAAGATGATTCGCTCGAATTTTTCTAATTGGTATTTTTTGAGTCTCAGGAATATTCCTTACTCTAAAATGAAGTTTCAGCTTTTGTTCTACTGCAACATCAATGTTTTTCAACGCTTCTTCTGCATTAAAAATAGCCTTATATGGTTGGTTAATGATAAGATCGGTCAATTTTGAATCGTACGTATCAATATCCCAATAATCTACCTCAAGACTGCGCTTCTCAGGGTAAGAAAGGGCGATAGTTTCAATGTCTGATCTACATTGATCCTCAAAGAAGTTCTTCCATGACGCTACTAAACTCTCATCCTTTAACAATTGTACCGTGTAAATTCCCCCAGCAAATGTAGCATGTGAAATGCATGTTTAGTTAATAATTTTAGCGGGCGTAGAAACACCGCGAATGGGTGCACGTTTCACATAATGACTGCCCATCTGCATTCTTAACCCCGTTAACCCTTTGAGCATCAGCAGTCTGCGGTAAGGCTGCTCACTTCCGTGCCTCACCCGATTTCCGCAACGAAGATGTACACATGATCTTCCAATCATATGCGATCATCACCTCTGATCCCAGAGGACAAGGTTTCATCGTCAACAGGTGGATCAATACGTGCTCGTTACATCGCTTCTTGGCTTCAACTCCAGCATGAAGGCGATTTCTGGTTACAGGGAACGCCTACCTCCCCAGTCTATTCTACGCCTTTCGCCATATTTTATTATTACAGTGATCTTCGCATTATAAGTAGTAAATTCCGGAAGAACTGGAAGAAAATCAATGCAAAAGCAATACCTAGAAATGCTACATCGCGTGCAATGTTAAACCACAAACTCGAAGTTGGGCTTAGCCCAAAAAGATACGAATCTCGTATCAGAAGATAGATGAACAAGGCGATTATGAAAAATAAAACGATATTGATGTAAAACGACCAGCGATACCAGGTTTTTTTGCTCATTTGTCGAAACATATCATCTGCCATGGTTACAACTCCTCTTAACTAATACTGCATTGCAGAATAGATATATGAAGGTTGTGCTCCTGAGGGGATTATGCATCCGAAATAAAATACATAAAAGGGAGAATTGTTAGTTATTTATCTGGTATTCAGTATCCTCTGTAATATTTGAAAGAACAACGTGGTTGAAGACTGTTGACTAATTTGATAGTTTACTGGCATTGTAACTTCAAGTTCACCCCATGGTCCTTCATCATCATACGGATCCTTAGCTTTAGCTTTGATAGTATATGTTCCTTGAGAAGACCATGTATGACTCATTGTAATCTGCTCACCAGAATCATATGGGCCAATCCATCCACTGTTAGTATTATCACCCCATTCAATATACAGGTAGATAATGCTTCCATCTCGATCTATCACAGAAAACGTATAATCGTAAGATGTCCCTGCGTTTCCACTGGTTGGCCCATCAATGTTTGGTTTATTTGGTGGTGTATTGGTTTCTTGTATCCAAGCCCAGGTTATATCACTATCACTCGAAGTATTGCTAGTATTATCAGTCACTGTTAAGATAACAGTGTAATTGCCCGGAAGGGTATAGATATGTGTTGGATTTTGTTCCTCTGAAGTATAGGTGTCTCCAAAATCCCAATGCCAATCATATGGTGTATACCCACCTGTTGCGGATCCTGTGAACTGCACAGGTTGATTAATTAGTCCGTAGTATGGTCCGTTTGCATCTGCTTCAAGTTCTCCAACGCCAAATGCATAGAGCCAACTATTACTACCAATACCACCAGTTACGCCGATATATATTGTGCCATCTTCAGCAATCGCGGGTGATGAATAACACCCTTCATTGGCAATTTTTTTACTCCACCTTTCCGTTCCATTGGGGTTAACAGCAACGATAAAACCGCCATCCAAATCACTCATATGAGTACCTACATAAATGGTACCATCGGCGGAAATTGCAGGAGATGATTTGTCAATCATTTGGTTAGTTCCAAGGCTGAAGCTCCACTTTTTTGTTCCATTAAGGTAAACGGCGTACAGTTTGTCTGATGGAAAATATATGGTTCCATCAACACCTATAGATGGATTTCCACTAGTACCATAGCCTAACTTAATTTTCCATCTCATATTGCCATTAGGATACAAAGCATAGAGATAATCATCATATGAACCAATATATATTGTTCCATCATCTGCGATAGATGGATGACCATGTATCTCATCTCCTGTTTTAAAACGCCAACGTAAAGTACCATTAGGCCACAATGCATACAAATACGTGTCACCTGAACCGATATACACAGTGCCATCATCACCGATAGCAGGATCAGAAGTAATAGTATATCCTGTCTGATAATGCCATTTCTCTGTACCATCTGGATTAACAGCATGTATCTTTCCACCATCTCCTAAAGACCACAAAGTCCCAAAATAGATAGTACCATCTTCTGCTATTGCCGGAGAAGATGCAATATCCGCACTGTTTGCATGAAACTTCCATTTTCTGGTGCCATTTGGATAAATGGCATGTAAGTAATCATCCCATGAACCAATATAAATTGTACCATCCTCTGCAATAGCTGGAGTAGACCAAATCAAACCACCTGTTTCATATTTCCATTTTAAAGCCCCATTTGGATAAAGTGCATAAAACCACCAATCAAGATCTCCGAAATAGATAGTACCATCATCACCGATGGTAGCAGAGGCTTCCATCCAATCACATTTGAACCGCCATTTTTCATTATAAGAGTTATCGGCAGTGCTATATGGGCTCTGACTTGTATGCCGAAGGTCATGACATTTCATCGGCCAAGGTGAGTTCATCGGACCGCTAGAAGCTGGACTCGATGGATGCTCTATAGGCATTCGTATTTTAGATTCTTTTTTTTCTGCTTCGATAGTTATGCCATTATTTGAAAGGTCTCTCAGCAGGCGTTCTTTATAATGCTCAAATCTGGCCTTGTCAAAACCATTTGCATCCGTGCACACAAAACGAAGATCTGCCAGATGCTTATCACTCTCCTTAGGCTCAGCATTATATCCAATGACCATTGGAGCTATACTTGCAGCAAAAAATAGGGACGCTATCCCAACAATCAAACACATCTTTATATGTTTGTTTTTCATGATTTTAATTTCACCCAGATTTGTATATATGATGTAATAACTTTATAAAGGTTTTTATAAGATGGTATTGGATAATAATAAAATGTCCTCAAAAGAATCATCTGTCTATTGATTCAAAAACAGTAGAAAACATTAACAGTCAAATCTACATTTAAGATATTGGGGAGAGAGAAATTATGAGTGGAAAATTAAATGTGATATTTTGGGGAGGTAAATAGATGATAATGGAAAAATTAATGGTGTTAGTTGTAGTAGTGTTATTGTGTCTCTCTGGTATGGTAATCATAAACAAAGATTTGAATGTTGAGGCTACTCCTGAAGGAGGTGGTGGAGAGGATGGAGGTGTTGGGTTAGACTATACCTATATCTACAACATCACAGAAGAGCTTAGTAATGTAATATCTCTATATCCTGCAGGTATGATACCTAAAGGGAGAGCTTTTGGAACATGGGGTGAACATTACACTGCAGACAAGATCATTAATAAAACCATGAATGACATAGGGCTTTGGAATGTAACACTAGAACAAATAGAAGATATGCCATCAGGATTTGAAGTCGGGTCATAAAGACTCAAATTGATCATTTCGTCTTGTAGAATATTAAATGCAGCAAAATGTTCGCCCCATGCTCCAAATGCTCTTCCTTTAGGTATCATACCTGTAGGATATTTAAATATCACATTACTGAGATTTTCAGTTATATTTCTTATATACTGATAGTCTAGCCCTATGCCTCCTTCCTCTCCACCGCCTCCAGGCGTAGCTTCTACTTTCAAATCATCAGGAACAATCACTACAACAGTCGTTAGTACCAGCATTATACAAACAAAGATACCAATTATTTTCTTTCTCATTTTTTACCTCCACCATCACCTATAAAGCATTTCAAATTATTATAACTAACGTAGGGGTTAATGAAAGTATTGACCGGCTTTTGTTTTGCAAAGTATCATTTCGTATTATTCTCCGACAAATCTTGTCTATAATATTATATAGTAGAAAAAGTAATAATATATCGTAATATATTGTTAAATGAGGGACGACTAAATGAAATCTAATCTGGCTAAAAATGGTTTGATTTTTCTTGTAATAACTTTGTTTGTCTTGTCATCTGTTTTACCTGTAGTATTTGGTAATGAATCTAGATTGGTGGAGGAAGATGTGGAGTTGGAGAATCTTGCTTTTATCTGCAGAGAACCAAATGATTTTAACGGCGTTAAATATGAGTACTATAAACAACAGTTGATAAGGCAGCGTTCATCTGAAGATAATTATTATGATGTTGTGGTTGAACCTGAAAATACTGTTGTCCAGATTGAATCCAAAGTAACACCTTTATCTTTTGGTCCGATGGATAGTGCTTGGCCTATGAAATGCCACGATAATCACCATACAAGCAGAAGTCCATATAACACTATCGATACTTCTGCTGAGAAATGGCGATTTTATTCAAGTGGTTCAGTAGATGATACTCCTGTTATCGACAGTGATGGAATAATCTATTTTAAGGGCGCATATAACTATCTTGATCGTTATCTCATCGCGGTTTATCCAAATGGAACACTGAAGTGGAGATATAAGACAGGTGGTTTGATATGGGGATCTTCCCCAGCAATTGCAGAAGATGAAACCATCTATGTCGGTTCATGGGATACAAAATTATATGCTCTTAATCCTGATGGTACTTTTAAATGGAAGGTTGGTTCAGGTGGCTCAATATCTTCCTCTCCAGCAATTGCCGAAGACGGGGCTATCTATTTCGGTACAATGAGTTCAGGAAATAGTATTGTAGCTGTCAACCCTAACGGGACAATTAAATGGAAGTATAAAACGGGTTATTCGATAGTTTCTTGTCCTGCTATAGGTGATGACGGTACCGTGTATATTGGCTCAGGTGACACGTATTTGTATGCATTGTGGCCTAACGGTACTTTACGTTGGAGATTTAAAACAGGAGATTATGTAAAAGCCCCTGTCTCTATAGCAGATGATGGAACGGTATATGTCGGCTCATACGATGGCTACTTATATGCGCTTTATCCGAATAATGGTACTTTGAAATGGCAATGTGGCATTGGTTATGGAACTGATTCAAATCCATCCATTGCTTTTGATGGAACTATCTATGCTAGCGGTGATAAACTCTATGCGATTTATCCAAATGGAACAATGAGATGGAGTTTTAACCTTGGAGCCAACAGATGGATTGGTCTATCTTCATCTGCTATCTCTGCCGATGGAACGATTTATGTTGGTACCCGTATTGGCGATGCTGTTGGTGGTGAGATTATTGCTGTAAATCCCAACGGCACTGAGCGTTGGCGAAAACATATTGCTGATGAATGGGTCGATTCATCACCATCTATTGCTGAGGATGGAACCGTGTATATAGGGTCATCTTATGATGCCTGCGAGGGTTATCTTCATGCATTTGGAACAGTAGAATCTAATGAACCACCAAGTGCACCAGTCATTACAGGAGAAACAAATGGAAACGCAGGCGATAGCTATACATACACCTTTGTTTCAAACGATCCAGAGAACTATCCTGTAAAATATTTTATTGAATGGGGAGATAATACTACCACTGGTTGGACTTGGGAATATGAGTCTGGTGAAGAAGTAGAAATCAGCCACACGTGGTCTGAAGAAGGAACGTATGAGATTAGAGCCAAAGCCATGGATATTTCGAACGAAGAAAGTGAATGGGGAACTTTGAAGGTTACTATGCCAAAGAACAAAATGCTAGTCAATTCACCATTTCTAAAGTTCCTACAGAATCATCCGCACACATCCCTGATATTGAGACAACTATTGGGACTATAGCT
>Ga0315547_1002672_pt1 | contig 12286 bp, 11 predicted proteins | sample SalMarSW160240MG_2_FD_202542 | JGI IMG/M metagenome (GOLD analysis project Ga0315547, IMG submission 202542) | Salt marsh sediment microbial communities from the Plum Island Ecosystem LTER, Massachusetts, United States - Salt Marsh Sediment SW1601-240 ... | reverse complement strand
CATTATCGGGACCAGTTTGCGTTGCTCCGCCGCAGCGCGCTTCTTCTTCAACAGCAGACCGTAGAGGAGATATTTGTCCGCTTTCGAAAGGTTGCCGATATCCATGGCTGTCGGGATTCTATCCAGCTGCCTCGATTAGAACTCCACCTGGGTTACCGTGATGGGGGTCAATTTAACGTCCAGGTTCTGTTCCGCCTCCAGCGTTTCGATCTCTTCCCGCAGCGATGCCAGGGACACCGAGGGGGGGACACTGATCCGCACCCGCATCACGAACATCGGCGCCCCCGTCCACGGTGCGGCCGTGGTGTCGGTCTCCAAATCTTCGATGTTGATTCCGTGACGACGCAACAGCGAGGTGATTGAATGAACGATGCCGGGAATATCGAGAGAAACCGATTCGATCATGTACGGCCTCAGGTTCGAGTCTGCTTTTGGCGCTACGGTCTCCTTCATGGAGATGTGGAGATCCAGAGGTTCCGCCATCTTCGGTGTTTCCTCGATCAGGGATTCGATATCGCCGGAATCACCGGACAGCAACAGTATCACTGCGAACTCCCCGCCGAGGACGGCCATTCGGCTTTCTTCGATATTGCACCGTTTGTCCAGGATCGACGTGGTCAGGTCGTCGACAATCCCGACCCGATCGCTCCCAATAGCGGTTAATATGGCGTGTCCCTTCATGTTTCCTTCCCTCCGGGTGAGAAGATTTTATAGGGATGCTCCCGAGCTGTCCAGCATGTCCTGTCACTCCCGCCTTCCCATAAAACCTGCATCCCGTTATGCTCCCCCTGAGCCTATGAGCGTGGAGAACAAGCCCTTTCTATTCCTGGAACCCTTTTACGGCGGCTCTCACCGGGAATTTGCCGAAGGGTGGAAGCAGAGCTCCAGGCATACCCTGGAACTTCACACCCTTCCAGCCCGTTTCTGGAAGTGGCGAATGCGCGGTGCGGCGCTGTATTTTGCCCATAAGATCCAAAACCCAGGCGAGTTTTCCGGCCTTGTGGTCACGGATCTCATGAGCCTGGCGGATCTTAAAGCTCTGTGGGGTTGCTCCTGTCCGCCCACACTCGTGTACGTTCATGAAAACCAGCTGACCTATCCATTGGCACCCGGGGAGCAGCTCGATCTCCAGTATGGATTCACCAACGTAACTACGGCGCTCTCCGCCGATCGAGTGCTCTTCAATTCCTTCAGTCATTTCCAGGCCTTCTTCGAGGAGCTTCCCCGCTTCTTGAGCAGGATGCCCGAATACCGGCCCCGCTGGGTTATAGAGGAGATACGGAGGAAATCTTCGGTCCTGTACCCGGGCTGCCGCTTTTCCCCCGAGGAGGAGGTCAGTCTGCCCCGCTCCGAGGTGGAACCACTGATCATATGGAACCATCGCTGGGAGTTCGACAAGAATCCCGAGCTGTTCTTCTGGGCGCTGGAGGAGGTGGAGGAATCTGGTCTCGGCTTCCGTCTGGCCCTGCTGGGGGAGAACTACCAGAAAGTCCCCAAAGCCTTTATCGCAGCCCGCCGGCGCTGGCCGGGGCGGGTTGAGCAGTATGGATACGTGGCCTCCCGCGAAGGCTACCTGTCCTGGCTGAAGCGGGGAGGGATCGTGATCAGCACCGCGGACCAGGAGAACTTCGGCATCTCCGTGGTGGAGGCCGTGCGTCACGGCTGCTTTCCACTTCTGCCCCGAAACCTATCTTATCCGGAGCTGATTCCCGAAGAGTTCCACGACGATGTCCTGTACGGGAATCGAGAGGAGCTGGTCGAAAAGCTCTCCCGTCTGCTGGTGGAGCTGCCTCGCCCGGATCACATTTGGGCGGACAAGCTGCGCCGTTTAGCCCTGTCCATGAACCGTTTCAGCTGGCAGAAACTGATCTCCAGCTACGATGAGGAGCTCGATCGGCTCCTCTGAGGCGGCTCCCTCCACTTTAATGGCAAAATCAACCGCTACAGGATGTGGGCGAGGAATTTCTGAGTTCGTTCCAACTGTGGATTGTTGAACAGAACCTCCGGCGGAGCCGTCTCGATCACCTCACCGTTGTCCATGAACACGACCTTGTGAGCCGCCGCCTTGGCGAAACCCATTTCATGAGATACGACCAGCATGGTCATTCCGTCTTTGGCGAGCAGCAGCATCACGTCCAGCACCTCTTTGATCATCTCCGGATCGAGGGCGGAGGTGGGCTCGTCGAAGAGCATGACCTTAGGGTTCATGGCCAAAGCCCGGGCTATGGCCACCCGCTGCTGTTGGCCTCCGGACAGCTGTTCCGGATAGGCGCTGACCTTGTCGGCAAGCCCGACTCGATCCAATAGGGCTCGTCCCTGATCCTCCGCCTCGTTTAGCGGGGTCTTCTTGACGATGCGCGGTCCAATGGTGACGTTACCCAGCGCCGACAGATGGGGGAAAAGGTTGAAGGATTGGAAGACCATGCCGACCTCTTCGCGAATTCGGCGGATGTCTGCATGGTGAGCGGTAAGACGATCCTCGTCGATCCAGATCTCACCGGAGGTCAGCTTCTCCAGCCGGTTCACGCAACGTAAGAGGGTGCTCTTGCCGCTCCCCGATGGACCGATGATCAGCACCACCTCTCCCTTTTCCACGGTGATATTGGCGTTATTCACAGCCTCGATCTTCCCGAAACTCTTGCAGGCGTCGACAATCTTGACCCGTGGTCTGTTGCTACTCACGGCGATTGAGCCTCTCTTCCATCAGGGATACCAGTTTCGAGAAAAACAGGGTGATGACCAGATAGACCAAAGCCACCACGGTGTAGGTCTCGAAGTAGTAGAAGGTTTTGGAAGCAAACTCCCGTCCGCGGCGCAGTAGGTCGGCCACGGCCAGGATCGACACCAGGGAGGAATCCTTGAGCAGGGCGATGAACTCGTTGCCCACCGGCGGAAGTACGACCCGAATTGTTTGTGGCAGGATGATGCGGCGCATGGCCTGGCTCCGAGACATACCGATAGCCAGGGCCGCTTCCATTTGTCCCTTGGGAATCGCCTGAATCCCGGCCCGGAAGATCTCCCCCAGATAGGCGCCGTAGCAAAACGTCATGGCTGTAACCGCGGCCACCAGACGGGGCACCCGAACGATCTTTCCGAGAGCGTAGTAGATGTAGAACAGCTGCACCAGCAGGGGGATGCCCCTGACCACTTCTACGTAGACCGTAGCGATACGGTTGACGATCTTGATGCGGGAGATACGCCCCAGGCCGGTGAACAGACCGACGATCAAGGCGAAGACGATGGACAGGACCGTAACGATGAAGGTCATCATAATCCCGTCGGGCAGGAAGGTGATGATGCGCCGGTACGGCTCCGGGGATATTAAGGGCAGCAGCACCAGCAGGGCGATCGCCCCGAAGAAGGAGATGCGCCACGCAGTAAAGGTGGCGCGCTGCTCCTTCTCAGGAATTAAAGCTCCGTCCGATACTTCGATCCGAGTTTTCCGCGACGAAAACTTGTCTATCGGAGCCACTCGTCCTCGATTTTATCGTAGGTACTCGTGTTCAGGACCGCATTGAGGCCCTTGTTGACCGCATCGAGGATCTCTTTGTTGCCCTTCTTGACAACGACGCCGTAGAACTCGTCTGTGAAAGGCTCGCCTACGATCTTGAATTTACCCTTATAGTTGGGATTCAGCAGGGCGAAATCCGCCGCCACAGGAGTGTCGGCAACAAGAGAGTCGATTCTACCGTTGGCCAAATCTTCGAAGGCCAGACCGATCTCGTCGTAGGTCCGGAGCTCTACGCCGGAGACCTTCTCGATCTCGAAGGACCCGGTGGTCCCGATCTGAGCACCCGCAGACTTTCCCTTCAGATCGGCCAGCGTGGTCACACCGCTGGTTGCCTGGGGTACTACCAGAATCTGACCGGCGTTGATGTAGGGCACGGAGAAATCCATGGTTTCCTTGCGCTCTTCGGTAATGGTGACTGACGACATGACCGCATCGTACCCTCCGGCGGCCAAGCCGGCGAAGATGCCGTCCCAGGCGGTGTTCTGAAACTCAACTGTGAAACCGCCTGCTTCCGCCACCGCTTTCATCAGATCGATGTCGAAACCCACGATCTCCTTGTTCTCATCCACCATCTCCATGGGAGGCCAGGTGGCATCGGTGGCGATGACGATGTGGAGCTTTTCACCGGTGGGTTCTTTTCCACCACCAGCGAAAGCGAAACCAGCCACGACCGTCAACACGATTAGGGTGAACAGTATTTTTTTGAGCATATGCTCCTCCTTTTATGTAATTTATATGCAAAAAAACCATGAATCGGCTCTGCTGTCAAGGATACTTGACCTTTTTTTAGCTTTTAGTTACATTGGTGGCTGAACGACGCAGGGTAGAGCAGTTGGCAGCTCGTCGGGCTCATAACCCGGAGGTCGCAGGTTCGAGTCCTGCCCCTGCTATTTATCGAAGGAAAAAGTCCCTCGCTCAGAGGGGCTTTTCTGTTTTTATCGACTATGGTTGCTGCTGCCATGTTCTGTATAGGAACTCCGCCCCTTTGAAGATTGCAGGGGTAGGTTTCGCAGCGCATCCTACCCTACAACCCATGCACTGCCTACGGCTACCAAATCTGCACTACATCAACCGAACTCGCCTTCAAGTTAAAGCACGATGTAGATCAGAGATCGAACAACCGCTGTTTCGTAAGCCCTTTTGACGAAAACTATCGATGTTTTTCAATCAATAATCGGAAATCGCCTGTTATCTACAAGTGGAGGTCAGCAATCGAAATACATCCGCCGCAATGGCGGTAACCGACCCTATAACCTCATCTGAACGGATGTCCAGAACGGATCGATTCTTTATCGCTTGCTCTGGAATGTTCTCACTGCAACTCACCTATGAATGTGGCTGGCGTGATTACCGATCCGCACGAGGTCCGCATAAGTTTGCGACATCTGGTGAAGGTTGGGCGGGCCGGTGCGCTTTTACAACGCCCAGCAGATCCCCACCCCGGCTGGAACAGTGCTTCGTGTAATTGACAATCTGTCCCTTTTGTCGCGGCTCCGGGGGATTGGTGTGTCCCCGCAACTCCTCCTTTCTCATTCCAGAGGCGGGTTTCTTGAGCACGCACAAGGACCTGGAGCTTAGTCAGAGGGCGCACGGTAGGATCTCGTTCCGAAAGCAGAGACCACATGATGTAATGACCCCGATCGTCGCGAAAACTACGGATTCTGGGCGATTCCCCGGTCAGCGCCAGTTTTAATCGTTCCACTCATCTCGATGACGGAAGGGGCCGGCTCATTTGACCGCGCCCGTCAATTGCGGAGCGAGAAACCGCTGCAGAGTGATGAAAAGGATGAGCAGCGGCATGGCCGTAAGAAAGGCGCCCATGACGGTCAGATTATAGACCGGCCACCCCGATGAGGAACTGATCGTCGTTATCCCCAGAATCAGAGGGAATATTTTACGGGTGTTCAACATGATGAGGGCAAGGAAATAATTGTTCCAGATGGCCACAAATGAAATGAGAACAACGGTTGTGACACCAGGCAGGATGATGGGGAATCCGATCCGCAGGAAGATCGACGTTTCCCTCGCGCCGTCGATCATGGCGGCATCGAACAATTCCTCGGGAACCTGGTTCCAGTACACCACCATGAGGTAGACACCGAATATGTTCAGCACAGAGGGAATGATGAAGGCCCACGCCGTGTTCAGGATATGGAAGTTCTTGAATTCGATGAACAGCGGAAGCGCCGTGGCGAATTGGGGGACCAGCGCGAATCCAAGGATGAGGATGAAGAGGAACTTGCGGCCGAAGAAGCGGTATCTCCTGAATGCGAACCCGGCCATGGCCGCGAAGAAGGTGCCCACGAAGGAGCCCACGCCGGAATAGATGAACGAGTTGATCAGCCAGTGGATGAACACGCCACGATTATAGGTGAAGACACCAACGAGATTGTCGATGAAGTGGTTGGGGAATCCGGGCACAAATGTGCCCTGCATGAGCTGCCCGATGTCCTTTGTCGTGCTCTGCAGGAGCCAATAAAAGGGGATGATAAAATAAAGGGAAAAGAGTATCAGGATGACTTCAAACCTGGCGCGATGTGATGTTTTCATTTCCACCGCCTTTCTTCCTCGAGGGGCTGCAGGTCACGCATGGACGTCCAGTTCCTTCATGGATTGTCGCATAAAGAAGAAGGAGACGACAAAAATGACCGCAGCCAGAACCAAGCCCGTAGCGATCGCATACGTGAAAGCGCCGTAGGCAAACGCCGTATTGTAGATATACATCGCGGGCGTGAAGTTCGGGGGCATGTTGGTCAAGAGTAAAGCCAGCATCATGGGTTCGTTGAAGACCTGCATGGCACCGAATATATTGAAGATGAAAAGAACGAAGACCGTGTTTCTGAGAAGCGGAATCTTGATATAGTACGAAACCTGCAGCCAGGTCGCCCCGTCCATCTCCGCCGCCTCGGCGTACTCCTTGGGAATGGATACCAGCGTGGAATAGATGATAAGCGAGGTAAATCCCGTCCATTCCCAGAGGATGATAATGAGAAGGATCCAACGCACACTCGAGAGGGTGATGAACTCCGGATCGGTCGCGCCGAACAACTTCCATAGTGTCACGAGGGGGGACATGGATTTGGAGAATATATAGGACCAGATAATCCCTGCCACGACTCCGGGCACCGCATAGGGAAGGTAGAAGATGAGTCGGTACACCATCGAGTGTCTGACCCTTTCATACAGGAGCCCGATGAAGATCGCGATCCCGATCATGCCGGGGACCTGGACGAAGAGCAGGAAAAGGGGAATCCCGAACCCTTTCCAGAACAGCGGGTCCGTGAACACGGACTTGTAATTGCTCAACCCCACGAACCACATTCTCGCCCCGTGCTGGCCGAAGAGGGAGAGGTAGCCGCCGTAAAGAACGGGATATACGGTCACGATGATGAAAAATGCCAGAAAGGGGAGGAGAAACAAATAGCCCCTGAGCGTTTGGAACCGCCTCATGTCTGCCTTTCCGCTGAAACGCCTGATTGCCGCTCCCCATTATAAACGTTTGCCGCCTTTTTGAAAGCGGACGTTTACACCAACGACAGAAAAGGGGTTGCCCCGGGGTTTTCTCCCCGAGGCAGCCCGATGATTACGTTGAAGATCCGGCCGTGCGGTTCAGCTCCGTTTCCCTAGGGAAGGCTACCCACCACGAGGTTGTTGAATCCCTGTTTCTTCATGAAACTGACGGCGTTTGCTTCCCAGTTCTTCAGGAAGGTGGCGGCGTCTTGCGATCCGTCCACGAACTTCATGTTCTCTTCGTTATGAGTCGATGACACGTTGGACATGATCGGGAGCGCGGTGAATGAGGTTTTTACCAGTTTCAGTGCCTCGACGCTGACGGGCGTGATTTTCTGTCCGCCGAAATAGGGATATTCCACGTTAGCCAGCTCCGGAGCCAATTCCTTCGTGAAGGTAGTGGACCAGAGGATCGGCAACTGGCTCTTTTCGTGGAGCTGCACAAGCGACTCCTTCGCCGAGTTCAGCCAGAGGACGAAGAGCGCGGCGGCTTCGGGATTCTTGCACTGACTGCTCACGTAGAAACCGGATCCGCCCATCTCGCCGTTTGTGGGATTCGAAGCGTCCCACTGAGGAGGAACGGCGACTCTCCAGGTTCCGGGTTCTGTCTCGCAGTTCAACTGAAGCCATTCCGGGAACCATCCGCCGCAAACGACCGTGGCCGCTTTGCCGTCGGCGAGCCCCTTGTACCAGTCAGCGTTCCACCACGCTTCCGCGGTAACTGATCCATCCCTAAAAAGTTTTTGCCAGAACTCGAATACCTTGGTGGCGGTCGGGTTGGTAAAATCGATATACCACTTCCCGCCTGCGTAGTCGAACATCTTCCCTCCGGCCTGCCATACCAATCCCATGGTCACGAGTACAAAATTCGAGGGATAGGAGATCATCGAGACGGATGGATCTGCGGCGTGCAGCTTTGCGGCCTGGGTGGCAAACTCCGCCCATGTCTTGGGCACGGTCAGACTGTACTTGTCGAAGATATCCTTCCTGTAGACCATGGTGCACGCACCGCTGTCCTGAGGCGTACCATAGATCTCACCGTCCATAGCGCACCATTTCAATGTCACCTCGGGATAGTATTTCAGGTAGGTAGCCCGGGACACCCACTTGTTAATGGCCTGGTAGCTTCCGTATTCCATGAACTGCGGGGCATAGGTGTATTCACTCATGATCACGTCGGGAAGTCCGGCCCCGGCGGCAGTTGCCGTCAAGATCTGTTCATAGTTAACGCCGGCGTTCGTCCACTCCACCTTAATTTGGGGATACGCCGCCATGAAAAGATCGTTTGAATAGTTCTCGTTGCTGGTCCAAGCCGTTTCCTGCAATGTCACGGGCGGTCCCTTATACTCTGGGTACCCCCCGGGACCCATCGTGACAGCAGCCGTCTGCGCGCCCGTTGTGGCGCCCCCCTGCTGGCCTCCGGCGCACACGGGCATCGCCGCCAGCAGCAACGCCGCGACTGCTGCAAAGATACAGATGTTCTTGCACGTCTCTTTCATACCACACCTCCTATTGAAATGATTGGCTAATCCCAAACCATTTCTTTTTTTAAATCAATTCTCATGATTCAAATCATTTTAATTGTTTCCATATGGTTTGTCAAGCTTAATTTTGGATGCTTCGGTGTGTATCCCCGTGTTCTCCGATCAGACTCGGAAGCCCTATCCCAATACATCGCCCGACTCCCTCTGTCCCTGAAAAAAATCGGCATCGAGGAGAACGTGCAGTCGCCGCACAGCGGCGACTGCCAGGCAGACCGGCGCAGAGCCGAGCCGCACCACGACGCCACTATGACCTTGTTCACCTCCAAGAGCCAGTTCTTCAAGGGTAAGACTGAGAGCTTTCCGCTAAGGCGGTTCCTTCTATAATTCACCCAGTATATCCCCCCAAAGGCTGCCAGAATATCTGCCGCTACAGCCTGTATGCCTCCCACAGCAAGGGCGAATGGCCGGACAAACCGCATGTGATGCGGCTGGCTCCTCCAGGATAGGAGCAGCAGCAACAGCAGGCGGATCAAGACATCCAGCCCTACGAAGCCGACGTGGCCTACTCTGTCTTCGATAAGAAAAGCCGCTCGATCTGTCGTAGATGCCCGCTAGGGTAGGCGAGGCTGATCGCCCAAGTCCACGAGGTCGATCAGCTGGTCTGTTCCCGCTGCGCTCCCTCTTCTATCGCCAGGGGTTGCCCTTTTTAAACTGGATTTCGGATCTGGACTTGAAGTATAATAGTGTTGTGCAGGCTGAGTCGGCACGGCTACTCATAGCTCCGGAGTTTGCTCGCGCTGGTTTACAAGACAAGTCCGAATCTCTTGGAAGGAGGCCCTTATATGTACTGGAACCTGGAATATGCCCAGTTTCTCTTAGTTAGTCTCGCCTGCATCGTCTTTTTCGGAACGAACGGTTGTCGATCAGTCCCACTGCCGTCGGAGATCCCGCCGGCGTTAAACCACAGCTCAGCGGAAGCTAAAGACAAGTATAGTCGAGGAAGAGGCAGTTGTTCACATCTCGCGTGATAGGTGTCGCGTCTGGTCTATTTTTTGGAGTCGGCCTCTATTATTTGGGGCGTGAAATCTGTGAGCCAGCTCCTGAAAGCAAGCGCGACTTACTGATCTCATTGCCTATGCTGGGTGTTGGTTTTGGCTTTTTTGTACCATTCATAATTGAGAAGATTCGAGCAGAGCATTCGTTTCCTGAGGCACATGCTGCGTACCATGAGGATCTTCGCCAGCGGCTACAGCTCCCGAGATGACCTATGGAACGCCCAAGAACTAGGAAGCCCGCCCGAACACTCACCCTGCTCACTTGCATACTGGCTGTGCTCGGCATCGTGCGGGCAGAGGGCCAGGTCCAGATCGACACCTCCCGGGTGAAGGCCCCGATATCGAAGTACATCTACGGCCAGTTCATCGAGCACCTGGGCAGAAGCATCTATGGCGGCTTGTGGGCGGAGATGCTCGAGGATCGGAAGTTCTTTTTCATTATCCGCGACCGGTACGCGCCCTGGGGAACCACATATGACTCCTACTGGGGATCGGGTCCCTACGACTACCTGTGGGCCTCGCCGTGGAAGGTGATCGGCTCGGCGGGCACGGTGACCAGGGACACCGAGCGCCCGTTCACCGGCATCCATTCCCCGGTCATCGGCCTCCCGGCAGACGGCACTACAGCGGGCATTTCGCAGGAAGGGCTTGCCCTCGTGCCGGGCAAGGCCTACGTCGGCAGGATCGTTCTGTCGGGTGATCCCGGTGTCGCCGTCCGTGTACGCCTCGTGCAGGACGACGGCAGCGCCCTGGAGCAGCCGATCGGCAGCCTGGACGCGGAGTATCAGAGCTTTCCCCTCCACTTCCGGGCATCCGCGGTCAGCGACAACGCTCGACTGGAGATCGTCGGGCAGGGGAAAGGAACGTTCAAGGTCGGCGCCGTCTCCCTCATGCCGGCGGACAACCTGGACGGGTGGCGCGCCGACGTGGTGGCGCTGCTGAAACAGCTCGACTCTCCCATCTACCGCTGGCCTGGCGGCAACTTCGTAAGCGGCTACAACTGGCGGGACGGGATCGGACCACGGGACACCCGGCCTCCACGGCAAAATCCCGCGTGGCACGGCGTGGAGCCCAACGACGTGGGAATCCACGAGTACATGGACCTCATGAGGATGATCGGCTCCGAGCCCTACATTGCGCTCAACACCGGGCTGGGCACCGTGCAGGAGGTGGCCGAGGAGGTGCAGTACTGCAATGGTTCCGTGGATACGCCCATGGGCCGGCTGCGAGCGGCCAACGGCCATCCCGAGCCGTTCGGCGTGACCTGGTGGGCGGTGGGAAACGAGATGTACGGCGACTGGCAGCTCGGCCACATGCCCGTCGAGGATTACGTGAAGAAACACAACGCGGTGGTGGACGCCATTCGCGCCGTGGATTCGGACGCCCGGGTCGTGGGTGTCGGTTCCGTAGGTCCGTGGGACCAGGCGATCCTCCGCGGGAGCGCGGATCACATGGACCTAATCAGCGAGCACATCTACCGCAAGGATCTCCCGGGCGTGGACACCCACTCCCGGCAGCTTGCCGCCGATATCGACCGCGTGGCCAGCGCGCACCGGGCCTACCGGAAGACGATTCCGGGCCTGGCGGGAAAGGACATCCGCATCGCCATGGACGAGTGGAACTATTGGTACGGCCCGTACATCTACGGCGAGCTGGGCGTACAGTACCACCTTCAGGACGCGCTGGGCATCGCGCGGGCGCTGCACGCGTTCTTCCGCAACAGCGACCTTTATTTCATGGCCAACTACGCTCAGACCGTCAACGTAATTGGAGCTATCAAGACGTCAAGGACGGCCGCGGTGATTGATGTCACCGGGCTAGCTCTCCAGATGTACCGCGCCCATTTCGGCTCCCTGCCGGTAGCCGTCACGGGAGACACGAAGGGTCTGGACGTCTCCGCGGCGCTGACCGCAGACCGCCACGCCCTCACGGTGGCGATCGTCAACACCGCCGCGACCCCCGCCCAGATCGCGCTGGCCGTCGGGCCGAGCCGGTTCGGCGGAAAGGCGCAGCGCTGGACGATCACCGGCCCGGAGCCCATGGCCGGTAACGTTCCCGGACAGCCGCCGGCCGTTGTGCTGAAGGAGGAAGCGGTCGCGCCGGCAACGACGAGTCTAGTTGCCGCCAGCTATTCCGTGTCGCTGTACCGGTTCGAGCTGCAGTAGGGAGCGCGGCAGGCGAGCTTCGCGCGCTTGCCGGAAGCGGGCCGCCCTTCCATACTTGATGGCTCCCGTGAGCTGGGGCCTAGGAAAGTGATGGGAAGTATTAAACTGGCACTGACCGGGGAATCGCTCAGAATCCGCAGTTTTCGCGACGATCGGGGCCATTACATCACGGGGTCTCTGCTTTCGAAACGATATCCTACCGTGCGCCCTCTGATTAAGCTACAGGTCCTTGTGCGTGCTGAAGAAACCCGCATCTGGAAGGAGAAAGGAGGAGCTGCGGGGACACACTAATCCCCCGGAGCCGAGATAAAAGGGACAGATTGTCAGTTAAACGAAGCTCGATCGAACCCCGGCGGTGAACGGCCAACCTTGACTAGATGCCGTAGTATCTTTTTGACCTCGTCCGGATCGGGGATCACAGCAATCACATTCAAAGGCGAGTGGCAGCGTGGAGACTCGAAGGGGGCACCGGGGCGCGCAGCCTTCATAGACCTGAGCGACCAGGGATGGTCGACCTATCGCTTCCCCCTGTCTCTGGAAAAGACATCCCAGTCTTTTCCA
>Ga0315547_1002671_pt1 | contig 12291 bp, 7 predicted proteins | sample SalMarSW160240MG_2_FD_202542 | JGI IMG/M metagenome (GOLD analysis project Ga0315547, IMG submission 202542) | Salt marsh sediment microbial communities from the Plum Island Ecosystem LTER, Massachusetts, United States - Salt Marsh Sediment SW1601-240 ... | reverse complement strand
CGGAAAGGGTTGCATCGGAGTGGAGCCGTTCGGGTTTTTTATGAACGACCGCCGCCTTGCGAAAATCCCCAAGATCCTCGAAACCCCCAAGGGGGATGACGCAACCGGGGACGATAAAAACCTCACCATCCTCAGAAACTTGGTGAAGGAAAAGAAAAGATGATGCTCCTCCGAAAGCTGAAGGGTTTATCTATCTACAGCCTGTTTTTATTTTTCGCGTTCAGCAGTCAAGTTTCCGCAGTTACTTTTCGAGCTGAAGTTCAGATCCTCGCGGTCAGCGCCGAGGGAAGCGCAGCTATGCAATTAGCTAAAGGAGAGTTTTTTTGCCAGGAGGGACAGAGATTTTCCTGGTTCGGGGGAGGCGTCACTCTCAGGATTACGCCATTTCTTTTTGAAGAGAATATCGTTCAGACGGACTTGGAGATAATCACCCTCGGCTCTCAGAGGTTCACCAAGCTGGTGCGCGAAAGGTTGAAACTCAAGCACAAGTTTACCCTAAAAGAGATTCCTGCGAAATCGGGAGATTACTACCGGCTGGAGTTAATTTTGGACCTAGCTGAAAAACCTGCGCCCAATCTCTATCCCCTTGAGGATACCACCGTGTGGGGAGTGGACGAATCTGTACATTTCCTCGTCCATTTTGTCCGCGGTTCTCTGGGTGATTACGACTGGAATCCGGTGGCCTCCTTCTTGGAGGGAATGAATCGACTGGGGAAGGATGATTTGAATCTCTATTACTCTGACAAAGCTGACCTCTATCTCTGTCCAGAGAAAATCCCCCAGGGCATCTGGCAGTCGCCCAGTGGTTTCGGGGTGAAACCATCCGACAACGAGATTTTCATCCTGTACAATAGAGAGCAGCGTGCCGTTGGGCCTCGTCCGATCAACGTCCTCGCATTCTACAAACTGTGGGGATATGCCCCCGATTTCGTGGTTTACGGTGCCAGTGGCTATCATGCTAATCCCCATTTCGAGGCCAAAAGGCTCATGGAAAAAGGCAGGCTGGCCCCGCTGAAGAGATTTCTGCTACCAATTCACTCCTGGGGAGAGGAGTTCGAGAACGGCCTCCTCCAATCTGCAAGTTTCATCAGATTCCTGATCGACAGCTATGGCATAACCCGTTTCAGAACCTTTTACGAGAGAAGCTGGGACTTGAACCTCGAAAGCTGCTTCGACGAGATCTACGGTGAGGATTTCTCGCAGTTAGAGAAAGACTGGCGATTCTTTCTCAAAAAGTACATCCCGACGAAGAGCGATTTAGGTCTGTTTGCGGAGAGGCTCCTCTTCATCAGAAATTACGAGCAGGTTCTCCCCTACTGGGAACAGATGTACAGCCTCCATCCCGATGACGATGACATCTCTTACAAGCTGGCGACCTGCTACTATTCGTTGGGAGACTACTCCCGAGCTCTGAAACTTTACAAAAACCTGAAAGCGCTTCGGCATTCTTCGGCTCAGACCGCTTATATGGTCGGGAACGCCCTTCTGCAACTGGGAGATTTGAAGTCCGCCGCCCGAGAGTACCAGTCTGCACTGGAGCTTGATTCCACCTACGCCCTCGCCCACAAAAAGTTGGGGGAGATAGCTCTATTCGAGAGAGATTTCACCACTGCCTGTGAACACCTACGTCTGGCGCTGGGATACACTCATGAGACCGAGTTTCTCTCCGACATCTATTTTCTCTGGGCGGAATGTCTGGAAAAAACGGGAGGAAGTCCCAACCCGGATTCCTTAAGAGAGCTGGGTCTGATCTTCGCCAAAAACAAGATCCAGATCGATCCCGGGTTGCCGCTCTCCTATATCTATCTGGCGGAGGTGTATCTTGTCTCCGATTCGGTTCAGTTGGCTCTACCGTTATTGGACAAAGCGTGGGAGTTAGAGAACAAACCGTATCATTCGGCCAGAATTCTCATCGACTATGGGAAAGCTTATGACCTCTTGGGAGAAAGAGACAAGGCAAAAGAGTATTATCGTAAGGCGAGGAAGCTACCGTGTGGTTTTCTCAATAGAAAAACAGCGGAGAAGTATCTAAGAAAACCTTTCAAGCTATCGGAGTGAAAAATGCCGGAACTGCCGGAGATTGAGGTCCTCTGCAAGTCTATCAATCGGTCCTTGAGGGGAATCCCTGTTGAGAGCGTCATCGTAAAACAGCCGAAGTGCACCAACCTCTCTCAGAGAGAGTGGAACCGTCTTCTAAAAGGAGCCTCCATCGTTAAATCCTATCCTCAGGGCAAGTGGGCCACCAGTGCCACCGACAACGAACATCTGCTGCTGTTCAATCTGGGTATGGGTTGTAACCTACTGTTGGTTCCGCAAGCAAAACTAGAGGAGAAGAACTACCAGTTCGCATTCCTCTTTGAGAATGGGAAGGCACTACGCTTCTCCTTCTGGTGGTTCGGGAACGTGCACCTGGTTCATGAGAGAAAATTTGAGGGATACGCTCCAACCTCGAAGTTGGGCCCGCATGCTCATGGGAAGGAGTTTACCTTGCAGAAATTCAAAGACCTGCTTCAGGGAAGAAAGGGCGCCGTCAAGCAATTCCTGTTGAATCAGAAAAATGTCGCCGGAATCGGAAACGCTTATATCCACGACATCCTCTTCTTGGCGAAGCTGCACCCCTTCCGGACCATTCCCACCCTGACCGAAAGCGAGATCGAGGCCCTCCACAAAGCCATCGTTGATATTTTCTCGAAAAGCGTAAAGCTGGGCGGGGCCTTCTGGGAGTATAATATCTACGGTAGAAAAGGGCGGTATGATGCCGGCTGTCTCCTCATCGGCTACCGGGAGGGCAAGCCCTGCCCGGCTTGTGCGACTTCGGTTGAGAAGATAAAGACCGGCTCCACCACCGGGTTTATCTGCCCCAGGTGTCAGAAGTTGAAGTGATCGAATAGGAGTTGATGCAGTTGAGATCTTTCTGAGCCGTAATCTAAGAAGTCATCGTCAAAAATCTCTTCGATAAGCTCTGTAACGTGATTCCCAAACCTTTTCTATGTTGTCTTTTTTAAACAGCATCATCCTTTTCGGCCTGGCGGCGGCTGCCATCCCCCTTTTGATTCATCTGCTCGCCCGCCGGCGTCTGAAGAAGGTTTACTTTTCCTCCTTGACCTTCCTAAAGTCGATGCAGAGAAGTCAACTGCGCTGGCTGAAGGTCAAACAGCTTCTGCTTCTGATAATCCGAACTCTGATAGTCATCTTCCTGGTTTTGGCTTTCGCCCGCCCGGCTCTGAGGAGCCACCTCCGTGGTGTCGGCGCCGAGGCTCAAACCTCCGCGGTCGTCCTTTTGGATAACTCCTACAGCATGGCTCGGGAGACCAAGGATGGTTCTCTTTTCGAGTTGGCAAGAGGGAAAGCGGAGGAGCTCTTAGAGCTCTTCGGCTCAGGCGACGAGGTCACGATCACCACCTTCTCGGACGGGATCGATTTCAAACTGCCGCCTTTTTCCTCCAACAAGGAGGCGCTCAAGGGGAGGCTAGAGGAGTCCTCCCTTTCTTACCGCACCACCAATGTGGTGAAAGCGTTGCTCGATGCCGTCGAGGTTCTGGAGAAATCAGCCAATCTCAACAGAGAGATATATCTTCTGACAGACTTGACCAAGAGCGGCTGGGGGCAGAGAGAAAGGTTGAATTTGCTTGAAGGCGAAAACAGTTCCGACCGTCCGGTGCGGCTGTATCTGATTCCCTTTCGGGCCCCGGATCTGGACAACCTCTCCGTTGGGGAGCTCGACTTCGGGAGGCAGCTAGTTCAGGTGGGAAAAAGCTTCAAATTGAACGCCACCGTGACCAACTATGCCGAGAGACGACAGGATCGAAGACTGGTGAGCCTTTTTCTGGATGGACGCCGGGTGGCGCAGAGTGATGTTACTCTCCCGGCCGGTGGAAAAGCCGCAGTTGATTTCACGCTTCAGGTCGACACCCCGGGTCTCCATTACGGGAGGGTGGAGTTAGAAGATGACGAACTTCCGGCCGATAACTCCTGTTATTTCAGCTTCCGAATCCCGGAAGTGATAAACGCCCTCGTAGTCGGAGAGAATCCCCAGGTTGTACGACATATCCGCTGGGCGCTAAACCCTAGCTCGGACAATCGTGGCCATTTGAGGGTAAGCGTTGCAGGCCCCAAGGATTTGCCCCGGGAGAATTTGTCTCGATACGAGGTTATTATCCTGGCGGGACTATCTAATATTGAGCCGAATGCCTGGGAGGGTTTAAAGAGATTCACTGAGGCTGGAGGGGGACTGTTTTTCAGCCTCGGTTCCAATCCCGATTTGAGGTTTTACAATCAGAAGGTTGCTGCTCCCATCTTCGGCGTTCAGATCAAGGGAAGTATCGGAAGAGCCGGCAGCAAAAAGCGATTCTTCAGCTGGGAGGAGATTGACCTCTCTCACCCGATATTCTCAATTTACAGAGATCTTCACGGTAAAGATAAATCGGCTCCCTTTGTCTCTCCGAAATTCTACGCTTATTATCAAGTGAAGACCTCCCGGACAAGCCGCACCCTGGGGAGCTTGAGCAACGAAGACGCGATCCTCTTAGAAGGAGGATTTGAGAGCGGCGGCAAGGCTCTACTCTTAACCTCCAGCTTCTCCGAGAGCGTCTCGGATATCAGCATGAGGTCTTTCTTTGTCCCCTTTGTGAATCGGGCCTGCGAGTATCTGGCCCAAGACCTGTCGGCATATTTCTCTGAAGTCAGGGTGGGAGGGGAGATTCAGGTGGAGTTGCCTTCAAAGGTGCCGGAAGGCGAAATCGTAGTTACCAGACCTGACGGAGAGAGGTTTTTCACCTCCGCCACGCTGTTGCCGCGAAGAAGAATGATCAGTTTCGGGGGCACCGAGCTGCCGGGCATCTATCGTTTCTCAAGCTCCGGGGAGGAGCTCGATTTTCGAGCCGTCAATGTCGACCTGTCGGAATCCCAACCCAATCTGAGAAGCGAAGAGGAAATCGAAAAGGATCTGGCTTTCCTGAAACCGACCTTTCTGAAGTCCACAGGCCCGATAGCCTCCGCGGTCAAGGAATCCAGATTGGGCCGGGAGCTCTGGCAAGAGGCTTTATTTCTGGTGCTTGCTCTCATGGGCATAGAGATGCTGCTGGCAAGGATCAAAGCCTAGAAAACTGCGGCCCAGCTTGTCACAAGCTGGGCTGATACGTTGTGGTCATTTACCTCGGTGCATCTCTCCTGCACGCAAAGTGCAAGCTTTTCTCTTCATCAGGCGTTATGGTCCTATTGCCAAGCCACTGAGGCCACTGGCGGATGAATTCATGATCCTTCCACGCCCGTGGATAGAAGTTGGAGAAGACGAACTTCACGAAGTGCCCTAGGCTTAGAGGCGCCACAACGGCGCACCGACAGCAAGGCTTCAGCATATGGACATGCGTCGTCGGATGGTCCTTCGAATACATGTCTTGGTTGTAATCGAACCTGATCGGTGAGCGTAATCTTAAATACTCCTCGCCATCTTCACGATACGCGTCGATTACATCTAGGATGGGTTCCGATTGCAGCAGGTCGATGTCAACCTCAAAGGGACAAGGATAAAAGCACAGCCTGTGTTTCACGAGACTACGTCTATAATACTCATATGATACTTGTAGAAGTGAGCCGTCAAAGAGAATGGCAGAATATGAGCTGTACCGTAAGTAATCGCAATACTCATCGACGCTAGCGAATTCGGTAGACGAGATCGGTAGAGCAACCCCCTTCAGTGATCTCCAGGAAATGACAGTCTTTAGCCCAGACCTACTGCAGCAGACAGGATTCACATGTATCACAAGGCCGGAGTCAGATAGGCAATTCAGTAGATTTCGCACGTCACGATGTAGCTGGTTAATTGTCATGACCAGCCTGATTTCATTCAGCGAGATACTTCTTCAACCCCTCCCTTATCTTTGGAGGCAAGTTCTCTAATGACATCTCCCCGGACTGTACAGCATCCAAGAATTCCTCAAGCCCCTTCTCCATTCTCTTGAATCTCGCCCTATCTCTCGCAGTTAGATCCCGATGGATGCTATGCATTTTCTCGAGTTCTTGGGGAGTGGGGATCGAGAATTCGAGACGGTATCCGCTCTTTCGCACCTTTTCCACTTCTTCAATGAATTGATTCATATCCTGGCCCCACCCACTAAGGCGAACCCAAGCCCTTGAACGCGTAATTGCGGTAAACAAGATGTTTCTGACTTTCATCAGTTCAAAGCCACGGACACAGAACTGGCAGTTCAGGACATATACCATCGGTGCCTCGTTGCCTTTTGCTCGGAATATACCTGATATGGCAATGGAGCCACGGTTGAAGATCTCATCCTGGCTTGAAGTGACACCGGCAAGATGTGCTGGGATCCCTCGTCGCTCGAGGGCATCCATAATGAGCCCTGATTTCTCTCTAGCAGTAAGAGGGTTAGGAAGGATGATCAAGATATCATCCATCTCAAGCTCATCTCGCTGAATATTCTTTTCGATTTCCTCTGCAACCCATTTGGCTTGTTCTTTCTCAGTCTCAAATCCCCTGCAGACGATAGCATCATCTGGGTTTAGATATTCTTTGAAATAGGGTGGATAGGAGTCCAACCTCCGCTCCAGGGTGGTCTGCTTCCCCGGCTCAAGATCACCTTCTATGATACGGTATCCCACTTGGAGCCATAGGGTTGGGTCATCGAAATGCTGAACCAGACCTTCCTTGCGATAAACCCCGAGGCCGATTGCATGTGCAAGAGTCAGAGCCCAAGGCGTGTTTCTGTAACACACGGGAAGGACGATGTCTCGCCGGGCTTGTCCCTCCTCACTCTCCAATTCTACCCTCGCATTTCCGCCTTCATCAACGCCGAAAAGGTCTGACAGATCCGGCATTTCGGTGTTAGTGAGGTTCTGAAGTTCGTCATATGCAAAGTAAATCCGTTTGGGTTCAACCGTGTAGTTGTAGACCAAATGGAAAAAGGGCCAAGGAAGATCCTGTGCTTCATCGATCAGGACTGCATCATACAGGGGCTCGACCGATTCACCTCTGACAGCTGTAAGCAACTCCTCACATACACCATGAAAAGCTCTTTCAAATCCGTAAGTCGACCTGGCGTGTATGAAATTGCGTATGGGTGCACCTGCATGTGTCGCCATTTCCGCATACATACCTGTTTTCTTGTAGCTACCCCAGGCATGAATGATGCGGAGTTTCTCGAAGTTGGGCTCATCATTAGAATGCTCGAAAGAGAACCGCGTGACTAAGTCCAAGAACTGCTGGTAGAGCGATCTTGTATGGAAAGTCAAGGCGATATTCCAGTCAGGGTTTTGAGCATGTAAGTAAGCAGCCTTGAGGGCAAGGACGATTGTCTTGCCAGAGCCCGCCAAGCCCCGAATTCGCTGAGGACCTTCGGGGGTTTCTATTGCGCTCCTCTTTTGCCACTTATCTAGGTTTGCAATCTTCCGCTCTATGTTCTTAATAATGAAACCACGAGAACCGTCCAGTTTAACAGCGGCACGTTTCTTTGAAGGCTTCATTGTGCTCACACGCTGTAGTGCCGCATTGAGTGGCTTCTCATATGTCTTGTCAAATCTGTCGCATTTCTTCAGAGCAGAACCCACGCTGTCGGGTGCGGCGACAATTACATCAACCCCTGGTGGGGGCTTCATGTCCTGCGGCAGGAGAGTCACTATGTTCACTGGTACACCTAAGGTCGTTCTCTTGCGCAGTCTGTCGTGGTGTCTCAGATTGGTCTCAAATGCGAACTGAAGCTTGTCTCGGTGTTCCTGAATATTAGTCCAGAAAGGCTCGTTTTCAGAGGTCACGGGATCTTCAGCAATATCAAAGACGACCAGGCCATGTTGGGCTGATACCAACAGCGCCTCTATGAAGATCGGTTCGTCAAGGGTCGCCAGTATAGGATAGCCGGTGTAGAGTGTGCCTGTCAGGTCAAGCTTGTCAATATGCTTGACCAGTTCACTGACGACGGTGGGGTTTCTCGGCTTACCGTACACCTTCTCTAACATATTTCAATACCTCGTCTGGTACATCCTCAGAGCAACTAAGGGGGAACTGCTGGAGTCTACATCTCGTGTCGAACCGACTACAGCCCTCGTTTTAATATATCCACTAGCTCCGCGAAGTCAATAGGTGACGATTGTTACTCGGGGCAGCCCAGCTTGTCACAAGCTGGGCTAATATGTCCCCAAGGGGATTCGAACCCCTGTTTACGCCGTGAAAGGGCGTGGTCCTAGACCGGGCTAGACGATGGGGACGGAAAATCAGGAGACAGAGAACAGGATTTAGGGCCCCACCCCTCTTCCCGTTGGCTCCTAAAATCTGGGGTGGGTGATGGGAATTGAACCCACGGCCCCCAGGGCCACAACCTGGTGCTCTAACCAACTGAGCTACACCCACCACGTCACCATTCCGACAGGTAAATACAACTCTTTAGGCCGTATCTCCGTAATCGGAACTAGCGTTGCGAATAATAATGTTTCTGCACTCGATGTCAAGCGAAACTTGGAGATGACTGTTCCAACCTGTTCCGGCTAAAGGGAATGATGGAAACCTGAAGGCCATACGGCTCGTATGAGTTTTCGCTACTTTCACGTTTTCAAATGACAACGTCAAAAATGTCCTCTCCGAAAGCAAAAGAACCTGAGAAAGGATATTTCTCGGCATCCTCAACTAGCCCTTTACGAACCGGATTCCATAAAATATACTTGGTTATCTCAGAGATCTCTTCGTCCTTACGGACAATATGGTCATACAAGCTTTTCTGCCACAGGGTTCCGCCATACTCACGTTTGCACCAATAACCAGTCTTTTGCTTGAACTCCCTGACGAACGCAATAAGGTTTGAGTTCTCTCCCCCCCTAGTAAGAAGGTGCAAATGATCCGGCATGAAGACATAGACAATCACCGCAAAATCGTGTTTCTCAGCCACAGCTCTCAGAACCTTAATCATCCCGTTCACAACCTTCTTGGTAGTCAAGAGCTGAGGTTTTCCGGAAGTGCAAATGGTGAGATAGTAGACTTTGGACCCCGAATACAACTCCCTCGGTAGTCGATGCCGTTTGCGAAGGAAACGCCTGTAGCTATGCACCATCTTGATTTTTGGTAGGGAAAGGCCTCTGCCTTCGAATGACGCCCGCCCCACTCCTGGAAACCTGAAGGTTTCCGCTACACCATCCCAATATGCCGTAGCGGAAGGCTTTAGCCTTCCATTCCTACCCGACCACACCACCTGGAAACCTGAAGATCTCCGCTACACCATCCCAATATGTCGTAGCGGAAGGCTTTAGTCTTCCATGCCCAGCCTAACCCCACCACCTGGAAACCTGAAGGTTTCCGCTACACCATCCCAATATGCCGTAGCGGAAGGCTTTAGCCTTCCATGCCCAGCCTAACCCCACCACCTGGAAACCTGAAGGTTTCCGCTACAGTTAATTTGCTCTGTCACAATAGCGGCAGATATGTCTCAAGTTCGTAGTCTGTAACCCGGGTGCGATAGCGATCCCATTCCACTCTCTTGTTGGCTATCAGGGTCTCAAAAACGTGGTCTCCCAGAGTCTGGCGCATCAATTCGTTTTTCGAGAACTCCTCGGTGGCAACTCTCAAGCTTTCCGGAAGCGATTTTATCTTTTTTCTCCGCCTCTGTTTCTCGGACATCGTGAAGATATTCTCCTCTACCACTTCCGGGAGAGGATACTTCTCCTCAACCCCTTTCATGCCGGCGGCCAGCATCACCGCGAAAGCTAAGTAGGGATTACAGGCCGGATCCGGGGACCTCAGCTCCACCCGGGTGGCCTTCTCCTTGCCAACCTGATACATCGGTACCCGCACCAGGGAGGAGCGATTGCGCCTCCCCCAGGAGATGTATACCGGGGCCTCATAACCGGCCACAAGCCTTTTGTAAGAGTTCACCCACTGGTTGGTCACCAGACAGAACTCCCTGACGTGATGGAGCAAGCCGGCGACATAATGTCTTGCGATCTCAGAGAGATGATACTCATCGTCGGGGCTGAAGAAGACGTTTCTCTCACCCTGGAACAGAGATTGATGACAGTGCATCCCGCTGCCGTTTTGGCCAAAGACCGGTTTGGGCATAAAGGTGGCATACAGCTTCTCATTCAAGGCCAGCTCCTTGACCACCAGACGGTAGATCATGGAGTAGTCTGCCATGGTCAAAGCCTCTTGATACTGCAAGTCGATCTCGTGCTGGCTGGGCGCGACCTCGTGGTGGCTGCACTCCACCGCGATGCCCAGTCTCTCCAGGGCGGTTACGGTTTTCTTGCGTAACCGAGTGCCGACATCTACGGTGGCGTAGTCGAAATAGCCTCCCTTGTCCAGCATGGTTGGATGACTGGAATCCTCGAAATAGAAATACTCCATCTCTGGTCCGATGTAGGCGGTATATCCTTTCTCCTTTATTTTGCCGAGAACTCTTTTGAGAACATGGCGAGGGTCTCCGATATAGGGGCTACCATCCGGATACTGAATATCACAGAACATCAAGGCGACCTTCTCCTCGCCTATCTCCCAGGGGAAAATCATGAAGGTCTCAAAATCTGGACGAGCGATCAGATCCGACTCCTCGATGCGCACGAAACCCTCCACGGAGGAGCCATCGAAACCCTGCCCCTCCTCCATCACCTTCTCTATCTCCCTTCTGGTGATCGACATCCCCTTGAGCTGTCCTAAGATGTCGGTAAACCAGAGACGTATGTATCTGACTCCCTCTTCGTCAAGACGACTGATGATCTCTTCCTTAGAAAGCTTCTGTCTCATATCATCCTCGCTTAAGAACTCCTGAATTTCATGTACGACAATTAAGGTTTTTCTTCGAGGGGTGGCAACTGCTCCAGTTCAGCTTGGGCTCTTTCTGCCAACTCCGTTCCCGGAGCCAACCTAATGCATCTTGAGAAATAGTCTTTGGCCAGGCGGTACTCTTTCAGCCCCTTACTGTGTATAATTCCTATGTTGAGACACAAGGAGGCCTCGGTGGGGTCGATCTCCAACGCTTTCTTGAAGTGTGAGAGCGCGGCGCGATATTCCTTTTGACGGACTGCCATTTCGCCTTTGACCAAGGCCATATTGTAAAGCGCCTTCCGATTCTCGGAGTTGAGTTCCACCGCTTGCGCATATCTGTTCACAGCTTCCTGCAACCTCCCCCTTGCCCTTTGGAGGTTGCCGATATTTGTGAACAGGTTGGAGCGCTCCTCGGTAGTTATAAAGGGGCTCTTCAGGGCAAGCTCATATTCCTGCCCGGCTTCCTCCAAAAAGCCGTATCGTTTCAGAAAAACCCCCAGACTGGTGTGGAGCCGAGATTCCGGTTCTCCCGATAAAAGGTCTCGCACCGACTGCACCTGTCTTAGAGCCTCGGCTCTATTTCCGTCCTCCAGCAGGTCTTCGCAATATGCCAGGATATAATCGCCAAAGAGCATTTTCGTTTTGATGTCTTCTTTGCGGATGTTCTCTGGAAGGTCGGTGAAGCCTATCCTTTTCCACAGAAGCTTGCGGTCGACCTCTCCCCCGTCCCGAACTAGTCTGTAAGACAATCCTGCCGGTTCCAAGTTCAGCTTGCTGTAGTCAATCGGCTGGTTTACGAACTGGATAAGCTCCTTGGCGAAATATATCTCCCCGTGCAGAACCTTGACCGCCTCCTTGACTGCCTGGCGATGAGTTACCTCCGGTGAGAAATGACCATAGATTTTTCGCTTCAAGTATTCCAGGGTCGAGAGTCGTCCGATGACCTCTACATCCTTCCTATAACCAGCAGCATGACGAAGATAGAGGCAGATGGCGTTGATGTTGTCTCCGGAGGTGAAAAAAGTGCTCCCATGAGGGAGGTGGTCCATTATGTCCCGGCCATATTTCTCGGCATACAGATAATCTGAACGATCGCAAGTAGACCGGTTATCAAAAAGCAGTATCAGCGGCAAGAGCAGCGCTACTATCACCGGGAGCATTTTGAATCTGCCCCTCCTGGAGAAGAGGTTGCCAAGCTTAAATAGACCCACCCCCCAGCATAAGGCCAGACTGGCGTAAGTTGGATAGAAGTAAACATCCAAGTCAATTATATCGTACAATCCCGACAGCGATAAATTGAAGACCGATATTATCAGAGTGAATATGGCGATAGTCCTGTTAGCTATCCAGAGATAGAGCCACATTCCGAAGGAGAGTATAAAGCCAAAAGGAGTGAGGTTGTTCCACACTAAGGTGAAGTATTTGCACACCGCCTTAAAAATGTTGAAAAGAGTGGGGGAGGCGATGAATAGCTGAAACTGCCGGGCAGTCAACTGGGCGTAGAAACCTTTAGTGGTTTCGGGGTTGTTCCAGTC
>Ga0315547_1002670_pt1 | contig 12293 bp, 9 predicted proteins | sample SalMarSW160240MG_2_FD_202542 | JGI IMG/M metagenome (GOLD analysis project Ga0315547, IMG submission 202542) | Salt marsh sediment microbial communities from the Plum Island Ecosystem LTER, Massachusetts, United States - Salt Marsh Sediment SW1601-240 ... | reverse complement strand
CTCAAGTTTGGGTATGAAATTTTCATCAGTTTTGAAGATAACTGTTGAGTGAAACAGTTGACATACTTGAATTTGACTTTTCGTCAGCCATAAATGGCGAAAAATTCAAAGAATTTTTCGGGTTAATGGCATTGGCCGGTGTATCATACACAACCGGGCGTGAAGGGAATGATGAGTATAATGAAACATTAAATGGTGTGCAGACGTCGAATGCTTTAGACCACAATATTGATGTCCAGTCAGTTGATTATGACGAATCGCGTCAGGCACTGATGCGTGCCGGACAGATCCTGGAATGGAGAAAAAAGTAGCCTTAATTAAACCATCCAAACCGGAACGAGACAATCCCGGCAGGTCCGGAAAAGTCGGTGTTGTTGTAATTTTCCATTCCTGCTCCTTCATCGGAAATATCTCCTACAAAACGGTAACTGCCACCAAAACTTACCTTTAAAAACCGGGTGAAGTTTATTTCCAGTTCGACAATCGGTGCAAGGACATAAATGTGATCATCCGGGAAAAAACCTTCCACACTGGTTATTGAGCCCATGCCCATAACAGCGGAAATTGTAGGATGAAGTACCTTGCTGGAGAGAAACCGGTAACCGAGAAATAATCCACCATAGCCAAATTCAACATCTTGCTGAAGTTGAGAATTATCGGTAAGCCCGACACCAAAACCGCCAAGAAAAAAATTGTCCAGCATTACTCCGCCTTCCAATCCGATCAAACCGGTAAAATCATCAGCGATCGAGGTGAGCTCAATGGCAGGCCCAATAAAACCCCTGACTTTGGTGGCTCTTCCAAACAGTACATTAATATCCTCATTTTCCTGTGCTGTGGCTGTAATTGCCAGCAGGACCAATGATAAAAGTAAACATGCTTTTTTCATCTTGGAAATGTTTTATCAATTATTTTAAGAAAGCTCTACACATGGTAAAGTAGCTTAATCCAGGCTGTAATTGGGAAACAGAAAGATCCTGGTTGACCTGTTAAAGATCGGACAATATTTGTCCAATTGCAAGTGCTGAAACAATATTCATGCCAGGGTTTTCAACCGCCTACCTTCTGTTTTTCCGCGCATTCTTTCTGGTTCTTGATTTCAGTTGATGCTGATACTTTGAGGAGAAATAGAGCTTGTTCTTACCGTATCGCGGTGCATCAATCATGATCACCCGCCTCTTTGCTTTTTTGATTTTCCTGGTATTGCTGCAGGAAGGAGCAATTAAAAAAATCGAAAGAAGAATAATAACTTTTAGTAATCCTTTCATACTTTTTCCTTGTTTCTTTTGTTTAATTATACGGTATTGCAAGAATAATGTTATCTTTCATAGGCAAAACGGGTGTCTATATTGTGTTAACATTGTATGATTAACTTTATTTCAGTCCTCCTTGGAATAGTAGGCTTGGTTATTGCAGTCATTGGCTTATTCCCCTTTCTCGGATGGTTAAACTGGATTGTCCTGCCCATCGCAATAATCGGTTTGCTGATAGGGATTGTGGCAAAGTATAGTACAGGGAGAACATTGAACACCATTGTACTATTGATTGCCGTTATCCGATTGATCATCGGTTATGGTATGATATAGGATGATGAATAGATAACAAACCTGAACCCTATGAATACAAATCACGGGCTTTTTATGATCCTGATCGTAGGATTATTTTTCTGCGTAGCTTGTAAAAACCGAGGATTAAAAAAGGAAGCTGAAAAAACGGAAGATAAAATGGAAATAGTAAAAGAACCATTCGGAACCACTCCTGATGGACAGGAGATTGATTTATTCACGTTAACAAACAGCAATGGGATGGTTGCAAAGATCACCAATTTTGGAGGGATATTGACCTCTTTGCTGGTGCCTGATAAAAACGGCAATTTGGAAGATGTTGTTCTTGGATTTGATGATTCTCAATCCTATCTGGAGGGTCATCCCCATTTCGGTGCTATTGTAGGAAGATATGGAAACCGGATAGCAAAAGGAAAATTTACCGTTGACGGTGTCGAGTATACCCTTGCAGTAAATAATGGTGAAAACCATTTGCATGGCGGACTGGTTGGTTTTGATAAAGTGGTTTGGGTGGCGGAGCCATTTCAAGAAGATGACAGGCAGGGAGTAATGCTTACCTATGTCAGCCAGGATATGGAAGAAGGTTATCCGGGGAACCTGACTGTAAAAGTAACCTATTCCCTGACCGATCAGGATGAGTTCATGATTGAATATGAAGCGGTATCCGATAAAGCTTGTCCGGTAAACCTAACCCACCATAGTTATTTCAACCTTACTGTCGGAAAGAGCGATATCCTGGATCACGAAATAATGATCAATGCTGACCGGTTTGTTGTGGTTGATGAGGGACTTATCCCTACCGGAGAGCTCAGGGCTGTTGAGGGTAGCGCAATGGACTTTTTATCGCTGCATACCATCGGATCAAGGATTGATCAGGTGAGCGGTGGGTATGACCATACCTATGTATTGAATGAAGGGGATGATGAGATGGTTCTTGCTGCCAGGGTGCTTGAACCCGTGAGTGGCAGAATAATGGAAGTCTATACCACAGAACCGGGAGTTCAGTTTTATACGGGAAATTTCCTGGACGGGAGCCTGACCGGCAAAAACAGTATTGTGTACGAAAAGCATTATGGGTTTTGCCTCGAAACACAGCATTTCCCCGATTCACCCAATCAGCCTGAATTTCCTTCTACCATACTCAGACCGGGTGAAACTTATACTCATTCAACCATATACCGATTTTCAACCAATCAATAGACTAACCTAAAATTACGTTCCGAATGCACTGGTCACACAGAGTCATAACCTTGATCTTTTCAACACTATTTTTAGTACACTTACCGGCAGAAGCTCAGTCGCTGCTGGATCTATCCCTTGATACATCGAATGGTATACGGGTTAAGGAGTGTTTTCTGGCCGACAGCCAGTTGCTTCAATTTCATTCTCCTCCTCTTCTTTTTACTGTTGAAGTGAATGACGTTCAATTCAGTTCAGGTAACTGTGAGGTTGTTCAGGGCAGCGGAAACCTGCAATTCAATATTGGTGATAAAATACATGGGATATTGACCCCGGAAACAGGATTTGATAGGGGATGGAAAGCGGTTATTGCCTTTCAGAACATCTCCGGAGATACACTGAGGATATCGAATGTTGTTCCTTTTGGGACATCTGACGGCCATATTTACCTCACCGGAACCGGTCCATGGGCTCTGGCACGAACAAAGATCTTTATACCCGGAAACGGACCGGTCGGTGTAATACTTCCTGATAATGCGTGGGAGATGGGTTATGCCTCACTGCCTGTAGCAGAAAACCAGTCGCTCTGCGCCATTGCCAGGAGAACGAATTACGAAAATTCTGAGAGAAGACGATATGAAACCATTGTGCCTCCCGGAGCAGGCGTTGAATATACCTACTATGCAGACCATTTCACGGGCGATTGGCAAAATGGATTGAAGATCATGTTCCAGGAACGATACCTTTTCGACCTGGAAGAGTTTGATGAGACACTGTATGAAAGAGAGGACCTGGAATGGATCAGGAATAAATACACCATGGTTCTGCAGGCTGCATGGGATCACGAATTCTATGATTGGTCCACCGGGAAATATACCCTCTATAACTTCCTGGAAGAGGGGAAAAGGTTACTCGGAGGATGGGATGTTTTTTGCCTGTGGCCTACCTGGCCCCGACTGGGGGTTGATCAAAGAAACCAGTATGATCTTTACAGGGATCTGCCTTTTGGACTTGAAAAAATCAGCGAAATGGCGGACTATTCCAGGAGCCAGTCAACCCGTTTCTTTATCTCCTATAACCCATGGGACCAGAGCACCCGGCAGGAGGATCATTACAAAGGGCTGGCACAACTGATTGAACATACGAGTGCCGATGGTGTTGTTCTGGATACCAGAGGAAAATCGAGTGTTGAATTACAGCGTGCTGCCGATAGTGTGAAACAGGGAGTGATCATGTATTCGGAAGGAATGGCTATTCCAATGGACATGCCCGGAATTATTTCCGGAAGGGTCCACAATGCCATTGTAATGAGCCCTCCACTGAACCTGAATAAACTGATAAAACCCGATTTTGCCATCTTCAGGGTTGTTCAGCGAAATGATGACCGGATCCACAGGGAAGTTGCCATCTCATTTTTTAACGGATATGGAACAGAGATCAATGCATTTGCCCCGGGCAGACCAGACTGGCTCGAAGAGGAGTATACTTTTCTGGGCCGGACAACCATGATCCTTAAAGAAAATTCTGCAGCCTTTCTAAACAAAAACTGGACCCCGCTGATATCATCCACCAGGGATAGCATCTGGGTAAATGAATGGAAAGATGATGAAAAAACAATCTATACTGTCCTGAGTTTTGATCCGGATGGCTATACCGGAGCACTCATTAAGGAAATCCCGTCACCCGAACATCATTACATCAGCCTGTGGAATCATGAGGAGCTTGAGTTGCAGCGGTCCGGTGCTGACTGGTATCTGCCTGCTCATATCGAAGCATTCAATAAGCAGTGGTCAAATACACGAAAAGAAGGCAGCCTGGAATGCCTTGCCCGGTTCCCCAACATTCTGGATGCTATGATCAGCAGGGATACTTTGCTGATCCATGCCAGCCGGGGAGACAGGGTGGTTATATGGAAAGGAATGCCCTCCTGCCAGGGAATATCCAAAACGTATAATCCTGACTCACTTCAGCTTCGTATCATGGATCTCTTCGGTCGTTACGAAGGAAAAATAGTGATCCAGTTGTTTGAAGAGAACAACCTGCTTGATGAACGGGTGGTAAAAATACAACCCGGAAAACCCTGGATGATCAGCAAAGTAAAACATACTACCAGGGTAAAGAGACCCTTTGCCAATATGGAGGAGATACCTGCTGGTGATTTCTATTTTTCAGTGACGAACGCCGACCAGTTCATTCCATATCCCGATTATACAACTCCTGAAAAAGTCCATGTTGAGCGGTTCTTTATGGATGAATACCCGGTGACCAACGCCGATTTTTATGAATTCATGATATCTTCCAACTACCAGCCCGTTGATCCTGTTAATTTCCTTAAGCATTGGGAAAATGGGACCTATCCACAGGGACAGGATAATTACCCCGTGGTGTATGTCTCCCTCGATGATGCCCGGACATATGCCGAATGGGCAGGCAAACGCCTCCCCACAGAAATAGAATGGCAATATGCTGCACAGGGGACGGATGGAAGGATCTGGCCATGGGGCAATGAGTTTCATGGGACAAAGTGCAATAATGCCTTTGAACGGCCTACACCGGTTGACGCCTTTCCGAAAGGAATGAGTCCCTTTAATATTGCTGATCTGGTGGGGAATGTGTGGCAAATGACAAATGATGTATACGACAATGGAAGCTACTACTTTAACATAATCCGGGGAGGCAGTTATTATAATCCCTCCTCAAGCATATGGTACGTGAAAGGGGGGGCACAACCCTTGAATAAAACGCAGATGCTTCTACTGGTATCCCCGGGATTTGACCGCTGTGCCACTGTGGGATTCCGATGCGTGAAGGATGCGGAGTAAAACCTGAAAAACCGGGATGGGAAATGGTGTGATTCTATGCTGTAGAACTTTACCTTATGCTTGTAAAATCCATCGGTAGATCATATCTTTCAGGTGAAAATGGAATTCCATTTCAATTTTCAGGAACTCATATCAAAAACACACTGTAATAACCTAAATTTTTTTAAAAATGAAAACTATACAATCCGGTTCATTCATCAAGGTTTTCCTTTTTATCTTGGCAATGGCCTTCCTGTCTGGTTGTGGAACAACCCGAATGGCAATAAAAAAGTATGCTGGCTCCTGGGAGTATTATATTGATACACCAGAGGGTTCAATTGATGCTGCAATGGTTATCGCACACGATGGGGAGAAATTTACGGGAAGAATGGAGGCAGATCAGGGATCGATAGAGCTGGAGGACCTGAAAATCGAGGACGGTAAGCTTACTGCTCATTTATATTATGGTACATATCTTATTGATATTACCGGTGAGTTCAATGAAGATGAATTTACCGGAACCCTCGGACCTCCGGAATACCAGATGCCAATTAGTGCTACGAGGGTAAAATAACCACGAAGTATTTAACCCGGATTATTCATGCATTCAGCATGAATAATGACGATACATAATTGAAATCTATTGATTATCAATTATATATGTCAGGGTCAACCCTGATAAAAGCCAAATTCAATACCCTCAAGTTTGGGTATGAAATTTTCATCAGTTTTGAAGATAACTGTTGAATTAAACAGTTGACATACTTGAATTTGACTTTTCGTCAGCCATAAATGGCGAAAAATTCAAAGAATTTTTCGGGTTAAGTTTTAAACTTTACCCCGACAGGGGTAAAATAATGAGTAACCACCGGTTATAGCCGGTGGTCAGGATCTACGAGAAGATTACAACCCTATAGGGGTTGAATTTTGCTATTTAGAGTATTTTTAGGGGCTGTCTCAAAAGTCAATTTTTGAGTCATCCTGAACTCCAGCCTGCCGGCTGGCAGGTGATTCAGGATCTCAAGTATCTGGTTATCTTTATGATGAGATTCTGAACTAAATTCAGAATGACAATCTTTCGGACTTTTGAGACAGCCCCTGTTATTCTCATCATTATACCCGGCACTGCGCCCCGACAAAATCCTGCCTGCCGGCAGGCAAGCGTCGGGGCTTGTACCGGGCTATTACCTTCGGTGAGCTCCGCTTCGCTCCGGTTCATAATTGAATCCCTGCCTGCGGCAGGCAGGCCGCTGGGATTCTATTTACGAACTACTCCAGGACACCATGAAAATTTTACCTCGTAATTTGTAATGGATCTGAATAAATAAAGTAAAAATCTGTTACCTAAATACTGAAGAAATATAGGGCAGGCAGGAGCGTCATATTGGTAGCCCTGGTTTTGGTTTAATCCAACGGTAACGGGCCAACTGCGATGTTCAATAAGGGGAAATTGTTACATGGACCGAAGATTTACCAAAAGTTTTTAGAAGTGATTATCCGCTTTATTCTACCTGCCCCTCATTGAGAAAAAAGTCGTAAACTTGCTTTAGAAAGGGAATAGAAATGAAAAGACGAAGGATTCTTTTTTTACTGTTTATTCCCTCCTTCATTTTTGCTTATAGCCAGAGGAATGATTTAAGTGACCGGAAGGGGAAATTCCTGAGTGCAAAGGAAAACATAATCAATTCGCGGGCAAAGCAATATAACGCTGCCCTGGATGACTATGACGTAACATTCTATTTCCTTGACCTGGAAGCAAATAACACGTCCACTACCATTTCAGGAAATGTCACCATTGGAGCGGTTGCTATTGAACCAGCACTTCAGACCCTTGTGTTTGAATTGAATTCCGATCTTATCGTTGATTCAGTCCTGGTAAACGGTGTAAAGCATAACGCTATCACGGGAGATGATATTGTAATCGTAAATCTTGAAGTTCCTGTTTCCTACAAAGAATATTTTTCTGTGCAGGTTTTTTATGGGGGAACCGTGATATCCGAAAGTTTTTTCGCAGGGATGAGGACCGGGATTGATCCAACCTGGGGAAATCATGTAACATGGACTTTATCGGAACCCTACAGTGCCCTCGACTGGTTCCCGTGTAAGCAGGTCCTGTCGGACAAGGCAGATTCTGTATACGTTTTTATTACCACCGATAATGCACTCATGGCAGGGTCCAACGGGATGTTGACCGGTGTTGTTCCGTTACCGGGCGAAAAGGTCAGGTATGAATGGAAATCGTACCACCCCATTGCCTATTACCTGGTCTCCATGACGATTGCGGATTACCAGGATTACAGCCTCTATGCCCATCCCGATGGGTTTTCGGATTCGATCCTGATCCAGAATTTCATTTACGATGATCCGGATTATCTCACTCAGAACAGGCCATTGATCGATAATACGAGAGAACTGGTTGAACTGTTTTCCAGCCTGTATGTTCTTTATCCTTTCTATGATGAGAAATACGGTCACTGTTTGGCTCCTATGGGAGGTGGCATGGAACATCAGACCATGACCACCTTATCGGATTTCCGGTTTTTTCTGGTAGCGCATGAACTGGGCCACAGCTGGTTTGGTGATTATGTTACCTGCGCCACCTGGATGGATATCTGGATCAATGAAGGATTCGCCTCCTATTCGGAATACCTTGCTTACCAGTATCTGGTCTCGCAGGGGGAAGCGGATGGGTGGATGCTATACGCACAGAGCCAGGCCCTTATGGAGCCGGAGGGAAGTGTTTACGTGCCATTTGAGGAGATTGGTAATGTAAGCCGGATCTTCAGCGGGCGTCTCTCATACAAGAAAGGGGCAGCCCTCCTGCACATGATCCGGTTTGAACTGGACAACGATTTCCTCTTTTTTGGAATCCTGGAGAGCTACCTGAATCAGTATGGTTATGGCGTAGCTACAGGACTCGATTTCAGGGATGTATTGGAATCGGTATCCGGCAAGGATTTTTCCGGTTTCTTTGAGCAGTGGTATTTTGGTAAAGGATACCCCATTTTTGAAATTGAGTGGAGTCAGCGGGCTGATTCAGTGATGGTCCGGTCAACGCAGATCGGCTCTTCAGCTACCACACCTTTTTTTCAAACCTCGCTGGAGTTTCGATTGTTGTGCGATAATGGGGATGCACTGGTAAGGGTTTACCAGGATCAGGGCATTCAGGATTTTGTTTTTGTTATCCCCGATCGGGTGCAATTCCTGGTGGTCGATCCGGATAATTGGGTACTTAAGAAGGTCAGTGCAGTCAATCACGTTTCTGAAGTTGACTTTAACCGGTCACAGCTTTTCGCGATCTGGCCCAACCCGGCTGGAAATGAAGTAAATATTTGTTTTAAGAACAGCAACCGGGAACACATCGTAATCATCTCCGATCTTTCCGGAAAGATCGAAAAAGCTTTCAGAACCCGGAATGACCAGATGGAACTATCCCTTGGCTTTCTCCCTCAGGGAGTGTTCATTGTGACGGTGGAAGAGGAGGGTAGGAGATCCGTTCAGAAACTGGTGAAATTTTGATTGGAAGGAAGAGGAGTATAGAGTTCAGAGTTGCGAATAAAACAGGTGCTCGGTCCTGGGTTCTGGGTACTCGGTAAATGAAAAGAATCAAAAATGTATTTCGAATGAAATACCCCAGCGGAGTATAATAATCAATAGCCCCGGGTAACCCTGTGAAATAACCATTCATTTCAGCACTATGTCTGGGGTGTACAATAATGTTTCGCTTCAACAGTTCGTCTGGGAAGATCGCTATTTCACGGGGGCAACCCGGGGTTACAGAAACATGGTAATAATCGCCGAAACTCCAGACCATATTAATATAGAATGGCTCCCTTTGGCAGATGTTGAACGTTGATATTGGTTTGGCTATAGTATAACCCTTGTCAAACCGGTTTTTCTTCCTCCACAACTTTTTTCTTCCGCCGTAAGAATAAACTCAGCATTACCAGTCCGAAAACCAGACTTAAAATTCCGGTCCAGAGATTGATGTTAATATCATAGGAGATCTTATACAGTTCACTGTTTGATGAGGAGAATAATCCAAACAGGGTTAACAACAGCCCCAGGATTGTAAACATTAGACCGATTGGAAAGCGAATATCTACACCCATAACGTTTTTTTTTACCAGAATAATATTGTAAATGCAATTGCTATAATGCTCACAAGGATTGCTAATGTAGCCGGCCGTTTATACCAGACCATTTCTTTATCAACCAGCCTTGGAGTGAGGGAATATACCAGTCCTTTAAGTTGCTCATTTGTTTTCAGTTTTCTGGTTAGCAGCGAGATCATGACGGTAACGACAAAACAGGCTGCAAAGGCATATATCGCGGTCCAGAAATTTTGTGCCATCTCACTGTGGTAATGATGGACAATAGTTCCCATCCATCCTCCTTTTATCTGCGAATGCAGCCCCACGGGAGCGGTCAGTCCATGGTGAATGGCAGCAGCAATCGTTCCGGCAATCAATCCGTAAAAGGCTCCGTGACCCGTCGTTCGCCTGGTGAACATTCCCAGCAGGAAGGTTGCAAACAGCGGTGCATTGATAAATGCAAAGATCAGTTGCAGGAAATCCATGACGTTGTTGAATGATTTCGCTATATAGGCGGCCAGGATGCTTACGATTATTCCGAAAACAGTGGTCAGTCGACCAACCCGCAGGTAATGATTATCGGATTTGTCCGGTACCAGGTAACTTTGATAGATATCGTAGGTCCATACCGTATTGAATGCTGATACGTTACCTGCCATACCGGACATGAAGGAGGCAAGCAAGGCAGTAACCCCAAGACCCAGCACTCCGGTGGGAAAGTGAGTGGCGAGGAGCGTAGGGATTACCTTATCGTAATCGAAGCTGTCTCCTTTCACCGGAAGGGTAAAGTCAATCGATGGATCATTCAATAGGGCGATGGCTATCATCCCGGGGATAACCACAATAAAGGGGATAAACATTTTAGGGAGCGCACCAATCATTGGAGTCTTTCTTGCCGCCGTCATTGACCCGGCAGCCATAGCCCGCTGTACTACAAGGAAGTTGGTACACCAGTAACCGAAGGCAAGAACAAAACCCAACCCGGCAACAACCCCGAACCATTCAACCCCCATCGGGTTGGCATCAGGAGATCCTGTATTTTGCCAGGAATGGAGCATCCCAACATCCAGATTGGCCTTCATTCCTTCCCATCCTCCCACGTGTTTTAATGCTAAAAAGACAAGCGGTAAAAAACCGATCACAATCAGGAAAAATTGAAGTACTTCATTATAGATCGCAGAGGTCAACCCACCCAGGTAGGTATAGATGAGAACGATCAGGGCGGCGAATATCAGATAAAAATCAAACTCGGTGATGTTTATTCCGATAATAGTAACGGTAAAGTCGAATGGCAGAAGGACCTGTGCTAACAATGCCAGCGCATACATCGATATCCCCGAGGCAAGAACCGTCATGATGGCAAACGCAAAGGCGTTGAATGCCCTCGTCTTTTCATCGAACCGCAACTTCAGGTATTCCGGAACAGAGCGGGCTTTTGATCCGTAGTAGAAGGGCATCATGAATAACCCGAGGAATACCATTCCGGGAATGGCGCCGATCAGGTAGAAGTGGATGGTCATCATACCATACTTTGCTCCTGAGGCAGCCATACCGATCACCTCCAGTGCTCCCAGGTTGGCTGAAATGAATGCCAGTCCGGTAACCCATGCAGGGAGAGAGCGTCCAGCCTCCAGGAATGCCGTTGCCGATTTCATGTATCGTTTTAGTGCCCAGCCAATTCCGATCACAAAAACGAAATAGACCAGCATGATCGTGTAGTCAATCCATCCAAGGTTAAAGCTTTGTTCCATTGTAGTTATGTATGCTTATGTATGATTTTTATACTTTCAGCGGTTCAGGACGGTCATCTCAGGGATTGATCTCCCGTACACCGTTACCCACATCCGCCACATAAAAATCGGCTTTCAGACCCATCTGTTTCTCATACTGTTTTCCTACCGTGTCAATGAAGGATTCCACGGATGCTTCCTTTACCAGGCTTACGGTGCAGCCTCCAAACCCGGCGCCGGTCATCCGGGATCCCAGTACTCCATCAATCTTCCTTGCTTCATCAACAAGGGTGTCCAGTTCCTTCCCGGTGACCTCATAATCCTCACGGAGAGAGTCATGCGACCCGTTCATTAATTCCCCGAAGGCAACCATGTTCCCCTTTTTTAATGCACTGACTGCATCGACACAACGCTGATCCTCGGAAACCACGTGCCTTGCTCTCCTTCGAACGGTCTCATCCCGGATATGATCCGCGATTTCTTCAAAAGCTGCCAGAGAAAGTTCTCCAAGATTCCGTATTGCTTTAGCACGGTTCAATTCGGCTACGGCAGTTTCACATTCGCTGCGCCGTTCATTGTATTTCGAATCGGCAAGCTGCCGTTGCTTGTTGGTGTTGGAGATGACCAGTTTTAACCCGTTTAATTTCAGCGGTACCATTTCATGATCCAGAGTATCGCAATTGAGAAAAATCGCATGATCCTTCTTACCAAATGATACTGCAAACTGGTCCATGATCCCGCAGTTAACACCCACGAAATTATTTTCAGCCCGCTGGCACAGGAGGGCCATTTCCTTCAACTCAAGCTGGTGATTCCCGAACAGGGCATTTACCATGAACGCAGTCACCGTTTCAATGGAAGCGGAGGATGATAATCCTGCCCCGTTTGGTATGTTCCCGTAAAAAAGAAGCTCCATCCCGGTTG
>Ga0315547_1002669_pt1 | contig 12294 bp, 9 predicted proteins | sample SalMarSW160240MG_2_FD_202542 | JGI IMG/M metagenome (GOLD analysis project Ga0315547, IMG submission 202542) | Salt marsh sediment microbial communities from the Plum Island Ecosystem LTER, Massachusetts, United States - Salt Marsh Sediment SW1601-240 ... | reverse complement strand
CTTTTATCATCTGGTTTTAATTTCGTTATTAAGAAACTTTTTGAAGCAGCAGGTGTTGATTACGCATTCTCAAACACCCTTAAGATTGATGAAAATGGGATAATTACCGGTGAATTGGAAGAACCTGTAATTACTGGCATAACGAAAAATGAAATTCTTGAATTCATCATGAATCTTGAGAATGTCAGCCGTGATCAAGTAATAGCTGTTGGTGATGGCTCTACCAGTTCTCATTTTATAAAAAATAGCGGTCTATCTATTGCCTTTAAACCAGATGAAACAGGCGTTAAAACCGACGGGATCTTTAACAGTGACCAGATCACAGACCTATTATATTGTTTGGGAATTCCAAAGACAGAGCTGGATAAATATGTAAAAAAGGATCGTGAATAGTTCAGGAATTTTTTTAAAAAAATGTAACAGCATAGTATAGATACGTCAGTTTCTATAGTTGAATCGAAATTCGTGTTCTTTTAGAAAAGTGTGGAGTTTTTACATGAATAAACCCAATGAATTTCTGGCTGACCTTTCCCTCTTGTTCGTTGCCATAATATGGGGAAGCACCTTCATTATCGTGAAGCAATCTGTAGAAAATATTCCGGTATTTTCGTTTTTATTTATAAGGTTTGCACTGGCAGGGATTTTACTTATACTCATCAATGCCCCTAAATTGAAAGCCATTGATAAACGTGTCCTTATAGATGGTTTGATGCTTGGCATAGCTCTTTTCTTAGCCTATGCATTCCAAACCTTTGCTTTAACAGTTACCTCTGCCTCTATTACGGCTTTCATCACAGGTCTTTTCGTTGTCTTCGTTCCTATCCTATCAAGTGTTTTCTTGAGGAAATTGCCGCGCCAAGAAGCTATAGTAGGGGTACTATTTGCAACAATTGGGCTTGGTCTCATCACATTGCAGGGTAAATTTCTCTTGACTTTTGGTGAATTTTTGGCCCTTGTGTGCGCTTTTTTCGTTGCTATACATATTATTTTGACAGATAAACTCTCCAGAAGAAACGACTTTGGCCTGCTCACTATGGTGCAGGTAAATATGGTGGCGCTTTTTTCTCTCATTTTCTCTCTTTTCTTGGACCCTCGTGTCATTCCTGTGCAATTTAATAACCAACTCATTTTCTCCTTAATCATCAACAGCGTTTTTGCTACTGTTGTGGCATTTGTTATCCAGACTGGCATGCAAAAACACACCACACCTACCAAAACTGCTATCGTTTTTATTATGGAACCGGTATCTTCCGTCTTTTTCAGCTACTGGATCGGAGGAGAACTTCTAACTGTCAAACAGTATGTGGGCACTTCCTTTATCCTATTAGCCATGGTATTTACAGAAGCTGGAACATATTTGAAAATGAAGAGGGAGGCAACCTTTGGTTAAGACCTTTGCCAGCTTATCCATTGGTATTTTAGCCATCTCCTTTGCCTCCATCTTTATACGATTCTGCAATGATGTCCCTTCCATCATGATTGCCACCTACCGGCTTACCCTGTCCTCAGTCATCTTGTTAATCATTGCAAAAACCAAGGGTATAGGTCTTTCTTCATATAACAAAAGGCATCTCCTTATGGGGGTGCTAGGGGGCTTTTTCTTAGCCCTCCACTTTTCCTTTTGGATAAGCTCACTGAAATTCACATCCGTGGCAAGCAGTGTGGTCCTTGTTGCGACAAACCCCATTTTTGTAGGATTATTCTCATATCTTTTTTTGAAGGAAAAACAGCCTGCTGAACTCATCCTTGGTATCATCATCTCCTTTTTAGGAAGTATCATCCTGGCAGTTGGCGATTTTGGTTTTCAAGGCTTGACTGCCCAAAACCAATCATTTCTTCTGGGTGATATTCTTGCCTTTCTGGGTGCCATCATGGCAAGCGGTTACCTAATGGTCGGTTCAAAATTAAGGGAGAAGATGGATGTCTTGCCTTATATATCTATGGTTTACACGTTCTCGGCATCTTTCCTGTTGATCACCTCTTTATCCTTAGGAATACCTTTTACCGGATATAAGCCAAGTTCTTATTTCTATATGGTTCTTCTCGCTATCGTTCCACAGCTCATTGGCCATACGGCTTTTAACTGGGCTCTAAAACATCTAAAAGCCAGTATGGTTGCCATCACCATCCTGGGGGAGCCCATTGGGGCATCCATCTTGGCCTATATCATTTTTGGGGAGACGATAAAATCTTTTCAATCTGTCGGGATTATTTTAATCTTCCTGGCCATTATTATTGCTTCCAGAAAAGCGAAAAAGTACTTGTGACAAGGTCTTATGGAGTGAATTGAAAAACCTATTAAATTAATTAGAACGCAGATTTTCGCCGATACTCGCAGATAACTAGTTTTAAATATTTAAAATCTTGGCAATCTGCGTTAATCCCTGGCCCAGACCTGGCATGCAATGTTTAGGCTATATAGTCTGAGTCAATAGATACCACAGAGGTTGTAATATATGCCAGGGAGGTCGCGCCAGGGCAGGCTGCGTCCAAAATGGCATTTCCTATACTATGAACCTCATTGATTCTCATTGCCATCTCTATTCCCTTTCCAATGTAAAAGATGCTATCCTTCAGGCTCGTGATGCTGGCGTCACAAAGGCAGTTGTGGTGAGTGAAAACTTGCAGACAATGGAACAAACCCTAAAACTCAGAGATGCTTTTCCAGAATTTGTTCTTCCTGGGCTGGGCATTCATCCTGTTGATGTTCTCTCTATGTCACACAATGAATGGGAAAAATCCCTTTCTTTTTTGAAAATCCATGCACATGAGGCTTCATGCATTGGAGAAATTGGTCTGGATTATAAGTATGCTACAACAGAAAAAGAGAAAGAAAGGCAACATGGAGCCCTTCACGCTCAGATGGAGGTTGCAGCCGAGAATCACTTACCCATCAACCTTCATTCCCGAAGGGCACTAAGGCAGACAATGGAAGAAGCTATTGCTTTTCATAAGAAAACCGGGCTTTCAGCCCTCCTTCACTGGTTTGCCCATTCACAAAAACTCTTGAGGCGAACCAACCAAGAAGGCATTTTTGTCTCTGTTGGCCCTTCCATACTTTTTTCAGAGGAGGCCTTGAATATTGCTTTTGCCATAGATCCCAAACTCATTTTAGTAGAAACTGATACGCCTGTACCCTTTAACGGGAATCCCTCCAACCCAGCATGGATAGCCGAGGTGGCTGATACATTGATAATCAACCATCCAGAGAAGCAACTTACGAGAGAAAAACTCTTTGATAATACCCAGCGATACTTAAAGAAACCATAACAGCCCAGTCAATGTGATTTTGCAATACCAGGACAATGTCACAGTGAACCCGTATAGTCTCCATTGACGTTGATATTACAAGGATAACACCTTTACCATTGACACACACGTGACTTTATCCTATACAATTTTACAAGTATGTATTACTAAATAGTTCTCTACACTCTGGAGGTTATTTCTAATCTCTTTTATTATTTTCCTATACAATCCTCCAGATTTCAATCGGGTTTCCAGAATAGTTGAATATATATGCCAGGAAATTAAAAGGAGAAATATGAATGGATACCCAAACCCAACACTTCATCAATTTAGAAAATAGATATGGTGCCCAAAATTACAAACCTCTGGATGTAGTTTTAAACCGTGGTGAAGGTATATGGGTCTGGGATGTGGAAGGCAAGAAATACCTGGATTTCCTTTCGTCCTATTCCGCAGTCAACCAGGGACATTGCCATCCTAAAATCATGCAAACCATGATAGAACAGGCCCAAAAGCTGTGTCTTACTTCTCGGGCCTTTCGTAATGACCAATTGGGGGTTTTTATGAGGATATCTGTAATTTGACTAATTCGCACATGGTTCTTCCCATGAATAGCGGGGCTGAAGCGGTAGAAACTGTAATCAAGGCTGTACGCAAGTGGGGATATACCCTCAAAGGGGTCCCTCAGAACCGGGCCGAAATAATTGTTTGCGAGAACAACTTCCATTGCAGAACCATAGCAATTATCGGATTCAGTAGTGAAAGCCAGTATAGAGAAGGCTTTGGACCCTTTCCACCTGGCTTCAAAATCATTCCTTTTGGTGAAGCGAGGGCCCTGGAAGAGGCTATCACGCCAAACACCGTGGCCTTTCTGGTTGAACCGATCCAAGGGGAGGCAGGAGTAATTGTTCCGCCGTCAGGGTATCTAAGGGAGGTTAAGTCTATTTGCAAGCAGAATGACGTGGTCTTGATCCTTGACGAGATACAGACCGGACTGGGCCGGACAGGTAAACTTTTGGCTGAAGAGCATGACGATATTGAGGCTGACGTGACACTTATTGGCAAGGCGCTTTCCGGAGGGTTTTATCCCATTTCGGCAATCTTGTCCAATACCGAGGTTTTGGGCGTCTTCATGCCCGGTGAGCACGGAAGTACCTTTGGCGGTAACCCTTTGGCCTGTGCTGTGGCCCGCACAGCCATCAAGGTCTTAATAGAAGAGAAGATGATCGAAAATGCGAGCAAGCTTGGAGATTACTTTCTGACTCAATTGAGAGGAATCAAGAGCCCCTACATCAAAGAAGTCCGGGGCAAAGGTCTTATGATTGGTGTCGAACTTCTTCCCGAAGCTGGCGGGGCCCGTGGCTTTTCTGAGCAACTTATGGCACAGGGACTGCTGTGCAAAGATACTCACGAAAATGTCATTCGCTTTATGCCACCGTTGGTAATTACCAGAGATGAGATCGATTGGGCGCTGGAGAGAATCGAACCGATTTTGAAAGGCAACAAACCCGCTTAAATAAATTCGTTGACAGGATTTGAAAATTCTTTATAGAGATAAAAGACAGTTTTCTGGTTTATGAGAGAAAAATGTGATAAAGACAAACGCAGACAGGGTTTTAAGCGGGAAAAGAGAGAAATTTTCCTCAATAGAGAAAGAAAGGAGGTGACAGAAAAAGATATTTATCAGGATGGGCGATGGCAAAGTCCATGATGGCTTACTTATTTTTTTAAATTAATAAAAAGAGGAGGTTAGGATGAAAAAGTTACTGTTCGTGATTCTTATCTCAATACTTATTGGATCGTTTTGGGTAGGCGCTGCAATGGCCTTTAGCACAGAAGACCTTGCTAAGGCATCCGCCCTTGAGGAGATCCTCAAGCGTGGTGAGCTCCGGGTTGGCATGGAGGCCGGTTATCAACCCTTTGAAATGCAGGATGAGAAGGGAAATATTGTCGGCTTTGATGTAGACATGGCACACGAAATGGGAAAGGCCATTTTTGGCAAGGGAGGAGAAAAAAAGGTTAAGCTTATGAATACCGCGTGGGAAGGCATCATTCCTTCCCTGATGACCCATAAATTTGATATTATCATGTCAGGGATGACAGCCCTCCAGAGCAGAAACCTTAAGGTCAACTTTTGTGATCCTGTCTACTACATTGGCCAGTGCCTGTTGATCAACAAGAAGGATGTAGGTAAATACAGAAGTTACAAGGATCTCAACAAGAAAGGCGTGGTTATCACCAGCAAGCTGGGGGTAACCGGGGGATTTACTGCGGAAAGGCTGATGCCTAAGGCGACACTCCGACTGTTTAAGGCGGAGGCCGAGGGAGCACTTCAGGTTGCAAACGGCCTTGCCGATGCCTTTATCTATGACGAACCTCAGGTTCGAGTATTTGCTGCTAAGTACAAAAAGGACACTATCGGGATTTTCGAGCCACTCACCTATGAACCCCTCGCATGGGCCATCCGAAAGGGAGACCCGGACTTTCTCAACTGGCTCAACAACTTTCTTGCACAGGTTCGTGGCGATGGTCGCTGGGATCAATTTAAACAAAAATGGTTCGTGGACTATGTAGCAGAAATGGCTAAAAAACAGTAAAGGAAGGGTAAAAGGGGGAGTGGGTTCACATCCCCCTTTTTTTAAATTTTTAATACCCCGTCCGCTTGCGGCGGGGTTACCGAATGAACTACCCCCCCGCAAGCAGCGGGGTATCATCAAAAAAGCATCGAACGCCCCAAGGGGCGGGGAATTAGACCCGTAGAGATTAAAATAGGGTCTAGGGCTTGCCCTGGGGTTTAATACCTTTTATTTGAATAAAGGAGGTTGGTTTGACCTTTAACAAGAGATCACTGATTACCCTGGTCATTTTGGCAATCATCACAGTATCTATTTATTACTTCTTTACCAGGAGGGGAATTACTTACATGTGGCACTGGGAAAAAATTCCTGAAATGCTGTTCTATTATGGGCCTAAATCTGCCGATGATCCAGTGGTTCGGCTCCGGATGGGCGTTCTGATGATGGGTTTCGTGTTGACCCTAAAAATCTCGGTTGCCTCGATCTTTTTCGCCGTCATCATTGGAACGGTCGTGGGGATTGCGAGACTTTCCACAGAACCTGTGACACGGTGGCTTTCACTTTCCTATGTGGAACTCATAAGAAACACCCCTCTTCTTGTACAGATCTATATCATCTACTTTTTTGTGGGGTCTATGCTGAGACTTTCGCCATTTGTAGCTGGTACGGCCGCCCTCTCAATCTTTGCAGGAGCCTATGTTGGTGAAATCGTTCGGGCAGGCATCCAATCGATTCATAAGGGGCAGATGGAGGCGTCTCGATCCCTTGGTATGTCATATGCCAATGCTATGCGGTATATTATCCTTCCCCAGGCCTTCAAGCGTATTATTCCTCCTCTGGCAGGCCAGTTCATCTCTTTAATAAAGGACTCCTCCCTGGTTTCGGTCATTGCCCTGGCCGACCTAATGTTTCAGGGACAGCAGGCTGTGGCCAGGACCTACTATGCCTTTGAGATATACTTTACCGTGGCATTCCTCTATCTAATCATGACTTTCACTTTCTCCATGGCCACACAATATATTGAAAGGAGGCTCGCCATCAGTGATTAAGGCCAAGAATGTTTATAAGACCTTTAAAACTCCTGACCGCAGGGAGGTAAAGGCATTGGTCGACTTCTCCACCAACATTAAAAAGGGGGAAGTGGTAGTCATCATCGGCCCCAGCGGATCAGGAAAGAGCACCTTTCTACGGTGTCTCAATCGTCTCGAGGAGATAGACAGCGGCGACATCATCATCGATGGCGTCAACATCAACGACAAGAAGGTAAATATCAACAAGATCCGGGAAGAGATAGGTATGGTTTTTCAGCTCTTCAATCTCTTTCCTCACAAGACGGTACTCGAGAACGTGACCCTGGCTCAGATGGTGGTCCGCAAGAGGAGCAAGAACGAGGCAACAGAGGTGGCCCGCGGCCTTCTTAAAAAGGTCGGAATTCTGGAGAAAGAGAACGGCTACCCTTCTCAGCTCTCGGGGGGACAGCAGCAGCGGGTGGCTATCGCCAGAGCACTGACCATGCACCCAAAAATTATGATGTTCGATGAGGCCACATCAGCCCTCGATCCAGAAATGATAGGTGAGGTTCTGGATGTTATGAAGACCCTGGCCCGTGAGGGTATGACCATGGTAGTGGTAACTCATGAGATGGGGTTTGCCAGGGAGGTCTCTGACCGGGTTGTGTTTATGGACGAAGGCCAGATTGTCGAGGAGGGAACCGCAGAACACTTCTTCACCAATCCCACTCATGAGAGAACTAAATTATTTCTGAGCCAGATCCTTTGATTGTTAAAAAACCATTTACCCTTCTATTGTCGTGACACAAGAGGCATCATCATATTCAAAGAGCTTGAACGTATCTCTTGAGTAAATGGGGTCAAGGATAATTAGATAAGTATTTTACGACTACTATTTCAAATAAGAAATTTTTTAATCTGGATCATCTTTTTAGCGAAGACTTTTGCTCAAGATTAACATTGCAGTAAAATAGCTTAGTCTGAAAATTAAGCTGATAACCCATCATCGAAAAACTCCATATATTGTGTTTAAAGAGATTATTTGCTATTTGAGTAACAGCCTGTAAACTTTGATCCTCGAGTTTTGAGCCTTACATTATTCATGATGTACAATCTTTTCATACTATATTGCTTAGACTAATTGTAAATCATATGTAGGTGAGGTTTTAAAAACCTTATTTAAAATGCATATCCCACTGTAAACATAGCAGATGTTTGCGTACTCTCAACTTCTTCAGTGACGGTATGGTCGTATATACCATTAAAAGAAGCATCCATACCTCCCTTATCTGTCTCGATTGTTACATAATCAATACCAAACATTAGGAACCAGTTGGTAAAAATATTATAACGTGCTTCAACCGAGAACAAGAAAGCATCCCCTTCAAGATCGCCCCTGTTGACTTTGTTTCGTAAAAGATGTTGATCCTTATCTTCTATCGTAACGAATGGAGAATAACCAAGGCTTGCTCCCACACTGAATTTATTATTAACATTAGATTGTATTCCAACTTCTAAATAGGGGATGTCATATGTAATTTCATAGGCGATAGCAGGCCCACTGACGCGATCATGAGGTCTGGCAGGGTCAGAGGGATACCACTGATCCAAATTGCTTGCTGTGAAATCAAAGTTCTGGTGAAGATATCCACCACCTACGATAAAAGAGAATTTTGGTGCTCTGTAAATCGTATATCCAAGGTTGATATCCCATATCATTGCATCAAGTTCAGTATCGCTTGTTGAGTATATGTCCAGAGATTTTGGACCATACCACCACCACCATCCAGACCCTGGTGGGTCTTCAAAAGGAACTCCCCAGTCTGAGTCTTTCATTTTTCCAGGATCATTCGTAATGTTGGTTTGTATTGTAAGGCTCGCTTTCCATCTATCTGAAAACTCTATGCTACCTCCAAGTGAAAGCATGTATACATCCAGGGGAAATTCCAGTTGGCTGAAGGGGAAATACCCCTCATAAGTGCCGGATACATCACTAAACGGATACCCAATCCTGTAGGTGGTGTCTCCACTGAGCTTTACAATTCCCGCTGTTACATCAAAATTAGCTGCATGAGTAGGTGTTCCTTCTATGAAAAAAATTACAGCGAACAACAAAATAACCGTTAGCTTTTTCATAACAAATTTCACCTTTCATTAGGTTTATATTGATTAATATCGCACAATATTGAGCTCTATGGGTATTGTCAAGCCGTATATAAAAAAATTAGGTATATTGTCCCCAGTAGATTTTGTATAGCACGTCTTCTGTCCATTATTACATACCATAAAAAAAGCATGTTGATTTCCTGGAACTTCTTGGCTACATTACATTGAGAACATTTGGTTCCCATTCTGAGCAAAAAACCTTTTTTCTAAAATCCAAAGATGATAAGTTCTAATAAAACGCTCTACATTGTTGATGGAAGTTCATATATGCATAGGGCCTTTCATGCGATTAGAAACCTCTCTAATTCTAAAGGTCTGCCTACCAATGCCATATTAGGCTTTACAAAGATGCTTATGAAACTGCTTAATGATAAATCGCCTGATTATGTGACTGTCGCCTTTGATGTGAAAGGGCCAACCTTCAGGCATAAAATATTTAAAGATTATAAGGCTAACAGACCCCCTATGCCAGAAGAATTGGCTGTACAGATCCCATATATAAAAGATGTGGTCGCTGGCCTCAGTGTTAAAATTTTGGAAAAGGAAGGATACGAGGCAGACGATATCATTGGAACCGCTGCCCTACTAGCCAGCAATGATGGGTTCAATGTGGTCATTGTGAGCAGCGATAAGGATTTCAGGCAAACTGTGTCACATAATACAGTTATGTGGGACTCAATGAGTGAAAAACTGACAGACTACGCTGCTATAAAGCGGGATTATGGTATTGAACCTGAACAGATAATTGAAGTAATGGCCCTATCAGGAGATTCAGCTGATAATATCCCTGGCATTCCCGGTGTTGGTAAAAAAACCGGCCTCAGCCTTATTCAACAATTTCATTCAATAGAAAACCTTTTTCAAAATACCGATAAAATCACTAAGTCGTCGCTTAAGAAAAAGCTTGAGGAATTCAAGGAGCAAGCCTTCTTAAGTAAAAAACTGGTCACCATTACAAATTCTGTACCAGTTGACATAACCCTTGATGATCTCAGGCTCGGCACCCCTAAAAAAGAGAAGCTTTTAAAGATATTCCGGGAATTGGAATTTAAATCACTTATAAATAAATTCTCCGAGCATGCAGAACTCAGTAAAAAGGATTACAGACTTATCCTCACCAAAGAAGAACTGGTATCTCTCATTGAAAATATAAGGAAGAAAGAAGTATTCTGCTTTGATACAGAGACTACCAGCACGAGCCATCTTGAGGCAGAATTGATAGGCATATCGTTTTGCATTGAACCAGGAATTGCCTACTATTTACCTTTAGGCCATGCCTATATAGGTGTGGGTCCACAGATAAGTCTAAACGAGGCCCTCGATCTCCTAAAAGACACCTTCTGCGATGAGAGGATAAAAAAGATAGGACAAAATATAAAATATGACGCTGAGGTCCTGGCCAAATACGATATAAATGTGAGGGGATTATTTTTTGATACCATGATAGCCTCATATGTTATTGACCCAACACTGCATAAGCATAATCTGGACTATCTGGCTCAACATTATTTGAGCTACAAAATGGTAAGCTACGATGAAGTAACTGGCCATGATAAGCACAAGAGTTTTGCCTATGTGGATATTATAAAGGCCAAGGAGTATTCCTGTGAGGATGCGGAGATCACTGTACGATTAAAATCCATTTTGGAAGAAAAACTTAAATCTGATGATAACTATGCACTTTTTCAAGATCTGGAGATGAATCTGGTACCGGTGTTAATGGATATGGAAACGGCTGGAATAAAGATAGACGTGTCTTTTTTTAAAGAAATGTCAGAAAGATTTGCCGATGAGCTTGCATCCATTGAACAGAGAATCTTTAGTCTCACCGGAGAAGAGTTCAATATCAACTCACCTCAACAGATAGGCTATATTCTCTTTGAAAAGTTGAACCTACCAGGCAAAAAGAAGACAAAGAAAAAGACTGGATACTCTACAGATGTTGAAGTGCTTACAGAGCTCGCACGCCAACATGAAATCCCCTCACTTCTTTTGCGTTTTCGGTCCATTAGCAAGCTCAAATCTACCTATCTGGATGCCCTGGTGAGCCTGGTAAATCCCAGCACAAAAAGGGTGCATACCTCATATAACCAGACAGTGACTGCAACCGGAAGGTTAAGCAGCAGCAATCCTAATCTTCAAAACATACCCATCAGAACTGAAGAAGGAAGACAGATAAGAAAGGGATTTATAGCAGAAGATGGTCATCTTCTGCTATCTGCTGATTACTCACAGATTGAGTTACGAGTTTTTGCCCATTATTCAGATGACCCTGTTCTTCTTCGAGCCTTTGAGAAGGGAGAAGACATACATTCCAGAACAGCTGCGGATGTATTTGGTTTGGATCCAAGAATGATTACAGAAGACATGCGCCGAATGGCAAAAACCATTAATTTTGGAATAATTTACGGTATGGGCCCTATTAAATTAGCCAAGGAACTCGGGATAAGCAAGAAGGTGGCGCAGGCCTATCTTGATAGTTATTATGAGCGGTATCAAGGGGTTAAGAATTTTAAAGAAAAGATACTATCGCAGGTTAGGGTAAATCATTACGTTAGCACTCTTTTCAAAAGAAGACGATACCTTCCTCATATAAACAGTGATAATGGACACCTCAAAAGTGAGGCAGAAAGAGCAGCAGTGAATACACCTATTCAGGGGACCGCTGCCGACCTTATCAAGATGGCTATGATAAAAATTTCCGAAAGATTTCACAAAGAACATTTACAAACAAAGATGCTCCTGCAGGTCCATGATGAGTTGGTTTTTGAGGTTCCTCAAAAAGAGCTTGATATTGCAACTAATTTGGTAAAAGATGAAATGGAGGGTGTTTATCCCTTGAAAATCCCCCTTCGAGTAGATATAAACTGGGGCAAGAATTGGGACGAGGCGCATTAATTTGATACTTGATGCTTGATACTGGATATAGGAATGTTAATTAGTGCCTGAACGAAAAGCCAGTTCAGGCACGATTTTGGATTTTGGCCTGCCCTGGTGCGACTTGATATGAAGACACCTATTTCGGGGTGATGTTTCATAAGAGCAGACCATGGAAATGTGGCCATTCAAGCCAGGTCTGGGCCAGGGATTGCGGATTTTGGATTAAAAAATAAAGCAATTTCAGAGACTTGAAAATTTAAGGCCAAAACTTGAAAACTATATTTCTAGGTTTTCGTTCAGACACTAATTGCGATATGTTGAAATCTACGAATTTTAGGCACTTTACATCACTTTAAACATATGAGGCATTTAAAAAATGGAAGAGTATTATATTGGAATCGATGCTGGCTCTG
>Ga0315547_1002667_pt1 | contig 12297 bp, 11 predicted proteins | sample SalMarSW160240MG_2_FD_202542 | JGI IMG/M metagenome (GOLD analysis project Ga0315547, IMG submission 202542) | Salt marsh sediment microbial communities from the Plum Island Ecosystem LTER, Massachusetts, United States - Salt Marsh Sediment SW1601-240 ... | reverse complement strand
CGATGTATTTTGACCTCCTCTGCGAAAATAGCGATGTTGCACGACTTTTCTTCCGCGAACGGTTTGACCCAAGTCCTGTTTCAAAGCGAAGGGCTCAGGACCTTTACAGTGACGTGGCGGAATATATTGCTGGAATCATCCGAGAAGGGCTTGCCGAAGGAGAGATTAGATCGTGCCAACCCCTGTTAACGGCTTACACGATCTTGGGGATGGTAGAGGCGGTGAGTCTACGGGCGTTGGGTCGGGATGAAACGGCAGCCCTATTCATGAAGGAAGGGCCAAAGGAACTGGCCAGGTCCATTTGGCTCTGGTTGCACCTCGGACAGGAAGAAACGAGAGCGCATGCGTAATGTGGGCCGCGTTTTTGAGCTTTACTTTGTGCTGCAAAGCGTGCGATGTAACATTGTCGAGACGCAAGAGAATAAGAGAACAAAGGAGGCAAATGATGCTTGATCTGGCGAAAAGGGTTATTCTAACTGGTGTTGGGCTTGGTTTAGTCGCCAAGGATAAGATCGATGAGGCCGTCCAGAGAATTCGCGAAGAGAATAAGCTTACCGAAGAGGAGAGTAGAAAGCTAGCAAGAGAGCTGCTGGATGAGTCTGAAGAGGCGCGCCAGAAGCTGACCGACCTAATCAACAAGGCGACAAAAGAACTTCTCGCGAGCCTCGACATCCCCTCGCGCCAAGAATACACTAAACTGGGGAAGCGCATAACAACGCTGGAGGAGTTGCTTCAGAACAGAGATAACGACACTGCATGATTAGTAAATTGTGGTTACCCCGGCACACATACCGCTATGTGAGCCGGTATTTAGAGATTGCCCGCATACTGGCCAAGTATGGGTTCAGTGATCTGGTTGCTGCAATCCGCTTGGATCGATATGTCCCATTTAAGAAGAAGCTCATCCGCGAAGGGGAAGATCCGAAGCTAGCGTCTCTTTCTCGCTGGGAACGGGTACGGCTGGGGTTGGAAGATCTCGGCCCAACATTCGTAAAATTCGGACAGATTATGAGCAATCGGCCGGACCTAGTGCCGGGCGAGCTGCTTTCCGAACTCAAGAAGCTGCAGGAATCTGTCCCCCCATTTCCTGGCGAGACCGCCAGACAGATAGTCGAGCAGGAACTTGCTAAACCGATAGATTCTCTGTTTGATGATTTCCCTATCGCCCCGATTGCCGCGGCATCGATTTCGCAGGTGCATAAGGCAACCCTCCTCAGTGGGGAGACCGTAGCGGTAAAGGTGCAGCGCCCCAACATAGAGCAGGTTATCAAGACTGACCTAGAGATAATGTTCCATCTTGCCACACTCATAGAGAAGCACGTTGATGGCATGGAGACCATCAATCCGGTAGCGATGGTGAAGGAATTCGAACGATCAATCACCCAGGAACTCGATTTTACTGTCGAGGCTTCCCATATTGCGACCTTCGCCCGTAATTTTTCCGCTGATGAAACCGTCTATGTGCCACATATTTATTTAGAGTACACGACTAAGCATGTCCTGATCATGGAATTTGTTGATGGGGTTAAGCCTTCTGATCGAGAAACGATCCTTCAGGCCGGACTCGACCCCAAGATAGTCGCCGAACGGGGGGCGGACATCTTGTTGGCACAGATATTCGAACACGGATTCTTTCATGCCGATCCCCATCCAGGGAATATGCGCATTCTCGAAGGAAACGTCGTTTGCTTTCTCGATTTTGGCATGATGGGTTTCTTGTTGCCTCAGGATCGAAAACATCTGGGGAACATTCTCATTGGTATTGCTAACCAAGATGCGCCGAGGATCACGAAGACACTCTTGCGTATGTCCCGCAGCAAGCGTCCTGAGAACACCGAACAACTCGAATACGAGATCTATGCCCTGCTAGAACGTTATTCTTATCGTTCACTAAAAGATATAAATTTAATCGATAGCTTGAGTCAGTTAGTTGAATTAATCACGAGCTACAAGCTGTACGTGGCTGCTGATTTCTATCTGTTGGCGAAAGCGCTGGTGACTATTGAAGGTGTTGGCAGGCACCTGGAGCCTGATTTCAACTTTGTTGATCATGCGACACCGTTTGCCAAGCGATTGATCCGGGAACGATTAAGCTTCCCCGCTTTTGCCAAGGACCTCTACCTGTCCCTCACTGATCTGGGTCTTTTGCTTCGCGATCTTCCTTCCGACACGCGGGACCTTATTGATCAGGTAAAACGGGGACGACTAAAGGTAGTGTTCGAGCACAACGGTCTTGAACCGATGCTCAAGACGCACGAGCAGATAAGTAATCGTATTTCTTTTGCCATTGTACTCTCGGCGCTCGTCGTTGGCTCTGCGCTCATCGTACAAGCCGACATTCCCCCCAAGATTTACGGGATACCGATAATTGGAGTACTAGGCTTCCTGGCCGCCGGAGTAATGGGATTCTGGCTCCTCATCTCGATACTACGCCACGGAAGGATGTAAAGTTTAGCGATAGTAGGAGGAAGAAACCGTGGGGATGCAGGATCAGCTTGTCATTGATCCGAAGCAAGAAACAGAGAGGATCTTCTCATTCATCGTTCGTGCGCTAGGAGAACTTGGAAAGAAGGGAGTGGTGATCGGGCTCTCCGGAGGACTAGATTCGGCAGTGGTGGCCTATCTCTGTGTGCATGCCCTTACTCCAAGCAGGGTCCATGGCCTCATTCTCCCTGAACGGGACTCCGATCCAAGATCGATGGGAGACGCGCGCAGACTGGCACAGGCCCTCGGAATCAAAGCAGAGGAGACCGATCTCACCCCGATTCTCTCTGCTCTTGGCACGTACCGCCCGATTCCCCGTATTTTTGCGCGCTCGTGGCTGGTGCGAGCGATCTACAAGCGCTTCAAGAAAAAGAAAGGGGTCTCCTACCTCATCCATTCCCTGGGACCGCCGGCGGAGCGGCCGGAGTTTTCTTTTGCGCGCTTCGCCCTTCCCAAGCTGCGGATGCGCATGGTCATGCTCTATCAACGTGCTAGTCAACTGAACTACGCGGTAGTCGGCACCACCAACCGCACCGAATGGGAGGTGGGCCATTACGACCGCTACGGTGACGGGGCGTGCGATATCGATCCCATCGTTCACCTGTACAAAACGCAGGTGATAGCCTTGGCCCGCTACCTGGGCGTCCCGCAAGACATCATTGACAAGCCCCCTTCTCCCGATCTCATACCTGGGATCACCGATGAGCTTGCCCTGGGGATCTCTTACGCAAAACTTGATCGGATACTCCTCCTTCTTGCGCAAGGAGCAACCACAGAGGAGATAGAAGAGACCTTAGGAGTGCCCCCTGAGGCAGTGGGGGAGGTGTGCCAGGCGGTGAACCACGCGCGTGAGGTGCGGAGGCTTCCTTGTTCGTTACTTGACAACGGAGGCTGTTTTCTCTTATAATTCTCAAAACGAACGTTCGTTCTAAGAGTTTCTATCTTGAGGAGATGATACAGGTGAAAGTAGCTTTCCCAGTTGAAAAAGCAGCTCTAGGGCTTGTACGGAGGAATGCATTACGTGCGGGAGCAGTACGCTTGGCCGATCGGGTGATCTGGGAGGTCCTCAAGCGTTCCGATAATCCACCCGGGGATGAAGCGGGACGAGTGGCTCACCCTGCGTGGGATCGCGTACTTTTTCGATCGGGTACTGCGACGGGGGCAGGTCTCCGACCAGGCGATGCGCTTCGTGGTGATCTCCGGAGGGGAGCCGTTCATGTATAAGAGCGACGGTAATCTACACTTGAGTATACTGTAAGTCGAGCCAGATCCGGTTTATGCACTTAAGGATAGTTTGCGTGACAGTTATGAAGAAACGCCTATGTATTCATGTGATATCTGAGACAGCATTTGCTATTCAGGGTCAGGGAGTGCACACGGCTTTCGTGGATTGCATAGATCTCTTGAAACGCCATAGCGATGTTGAAGTTGTTGTCAATGGTGAAGGTTGGGGAGATCTCATGCATGCACACAGTTACGGCCCCTATTATTTTTGGAAAGGCCGCCACTACCGGGGCCGGCGCGTGTTTACCGCGCATGTAATTCCGGATTCGATAAAGGGCTCGCTTCCGATGGGATCGTTTCTTATGCCGTTTGCACGCTGGTACTTGCGCCACGTCTATTCATATGCCGATGTCTGTATTGCTATCTCTCCGACAGTGGAGAAAACGATTCGGGACCTTAGGGCTAAGACCCGCATTGTTCAGATTCAGAATCCCATTGATGTCGAGAGATTCTCACAGTCATCCGAGCGGCGTGCAGCTGGCCGCAGGGCACTGGAATTGCCCAACGATGCGTTTGTGGTTCTCGGCGTTGGCCAGCTTGAAAGGCGTAAAGGCGTTGAAGATTTCTTGGATATCGCCAAGGCGTGCCCGAATCTGCTTTTTGTCTGGGCAGGTGGGCGTCCCTTTGGTATGGCAACCGAAGGTATCGCCAAAGTGAATAAGCGGATCAGAGCGGCCGGTAAACATGTGAGATTCCTGGGGCTTCTCCCGCTCGAAGATATGCCAGGCATCTATAATGCGGCCGATCTTTTTCTCTTTCCGAGTTACCAAGAGAACTGTCCTCTTGCCCCGCTGGAAGCCGCGGCTTCAGGGTTACCGGTCATCTACCGAGACATCCCCGAATATCTTGACCTATACGAGCATCCGTATCTCAAAGCAAGAGATACTAATGAGTTCATTGCTCTGACTAGACGGATGGCTACGGATCCCGCCTTTCTTAACAAGGGACGGTTGATGTCAAGAAACGTGTTAACACAGTTCGACAATGAACGAATTAGAAAGCAGCTCCTGGCACTCTATGAGCAAATACTTGAGAGCCAAGTCAGGGAATAGCCTGAACCGAAGTTCCTGACCTCATAATGTTGACAACCGTGTTGGGATGGGAAGTTACTCAAGAATCGTGGTGCAACGTTCTGTCTACACTACTTCTACACCACTATGGTGTCGATCAACCTAAGGGCCGTTTTCTGCTTGGCGTTGGGATATCCCGCGCCCAAACGTATATCAATCAAGTGCCAGAACCGGTCCTTGACTTAGCACCTATTAGGTCTTAGAGTGGTGCAGGATTTCCACCTCATGTCCCTCTTTGGCATCTACGCCGTTCGAATTCAGCTTTAAGCTATCCACTTGCAAAGATGAGGAATCATAACGGTCGAGTAACGACACGGCGCACTTGATTTCTGCTCGCCTAACTGTACACTGAGAAGGTCAATTCAAAGGAGGATTGAGGTGTTTAAGAGAACTATTCCCATTACTCAGGCGCGTCACGAACTCAGCCGTCTTCCAGAGGAGTTTGCCGCTAGCAATGCGTCTGATGCGGTCGCCATTACCCGCCGGGGAAAGCCGGTGCTGGCTGTCTTGCCGTGGGATCTATACGACAGCCTCGTGGAAACCCTGGAGATCCTCGGCGATGAGGATCTCATGGCGGCTCTACGACAGAGCATCAAGGAGATGGAGAGCGAAGAGCTTATCCCTTGGGACGAGGTAAGAGCGTTTTTTAGTCGATAATGCCTTCCTATCGACTATTCCTCACACCGCAAGCGCGGCTTATGCTTCACGCGGTCACGGATAGACGAATGCGTAACATGATCGCCCGCCGTATCGATGGGTTAACAAAGGAGCCGGCAAAGAAAGGTAAGGCGTTAGTCGCCGAGCTGACTGGCTTTCGTAGCCTGCGTGCTGCTAGATACCGTGTACTCTACAAGGTAGAGAAGGAGAGGGTTATCATTGTGGCAGTGGGAATCCGGAGAGAAGGCGATACAAAGGATATCTACGCCCGTGCGAAGAAACTACTCAGGCTGAAATTGATTGAGATTCCTATTGATAGACAGGAAGACGCTTAACAGCCGACATCCATTCTTTCCGCACCACAAACTGTTGTGTCAACTTAGTCGAGAGTCTCTCAATAAGCGCGGTTCCGTATTCAGCCCTTTTCTCTCCTGTTTGCTCAAACTCCACGATGCGATATCCGATCAGCCAATAGTCGCCGGAAAATCCCTAAACTTGCATTGCGTAATGATTTATCTCGCAAGAAGCCATATCGTAATCGTTTTTCGGGAATTGTAACTGTTTTTCTTGTTGGCCTAAAGGTAATGTAAGTTTGCGGAGGTATAACTATATTTCTTGACATATGCAGAAATATAACGATAATTCTGGTATCGTTATTGTTTTTCCGGAGGATGCCATGGCTGAAAACGATCAGAACAAGTCGACACACAGACTTGCAGGATATGCAGCACTTATTGAGCGGTACGGTCTCGACGTTATCCCGAACTGGCACAGGTCCTTTGTCGCTAGCACCGGAACTCACCGGATCGACTCGACAGGGGGCGTGATTGAGGAGGTGTATCCGTCCAAGTACTGGCCGGGGGACACGCTGGGTGATCATCTTGAATTCGCACTCAAGTATGACGGTACGAATCTCGCGATACTCGCCACCCTTTTTCAGGAAGTAGCAGAGGAAGATGTTCTCGAATGTGTCCGATCTAAACCGACCGGCAAGTATGCCAGGCGGCTGTGGTTCCTGTACGAGTTCCTGACAGGCAAAACGCTCCCGCTGGATGAAGTGAAGCGGGGTAACTACATCGATTTGCTTGAGCCGGATGAATACTACACGATCACGCCGACCCGCCAGGTTCGTCGTCAGCGGATCAATGACAATTTGCTGGGCGAGAGCCGATTCTGCCCGGCGATTCGCCGCACCGATACCCTTCGCGACTTCGAAGCGGCCGACCTTCCCAAGCGATGCCGTCAAGTCGTGTCTACCTATTCTCCGGAATTACTGAAGCGGGCACTCGGCTACCTCTACACCAAGGAGACGAAATCGTCCTTCGAGATCGAACACATTAAGCCTTCCTCGACGCGGACCGAGCGCTTCGTGGCGCTGCTTCAGCTGGCGGAGCAAGAAAACTTCTGCGACAAGAGGCAATTAATCGACTTGCAGAATCGCATTGTCGATCAACGGTTTCGCGATTCCGACTACCGATTGAGCCAAAATTATGTCGGCGAGACAATTACCTGGCAGAAAGAAAAGATACACTTCGTGTGTCCAAAGCCTGAAGATCTGGCCGACCTGATGGGAGGCCTGGTAGCCGCCCACAAGCGCATGGGCGCGGGTAACGTGTCCGCCGTGGTTCACGCCGCTGCCATCGCCTATGGATTCGTTTTTCTACACCCGTTCGAGGATGGCAATGGTCGAATCCATCGCTTCCTGATCCACAACATTCTTGCCCGGCGACGCTTTACACCCGAAGGCATCATGTTTCCCGTATCAGCGTCCATGGTGAAAAACCCAGCCGACTATGACGCTTCCTTGGAAGCCTTTTCCCGGCATCTCATGGCCTTGGTGGAATATTCGCTCGACGAAGAAGGCGGCATGACTGTTTATAATGATACGGCTAGGTGGTACCGCTACATCGATATGACACCCCAGGCGGAGGTGCTATTCCGCTTTATCGATCAGACCATCGATACGGAACTCACTCGCGAATTGACGTTCCTGGCCAACTACGATGAGACGAAGAGAGCCATGCAGCAGATCGTGGATATGCCCGATCGGAAGATCGACCTCTTCATACGATTCTGCCTGCAAAACAATGGCCGACTCTCGGCACGGAAACGCGTGAGCCACTTCGATTTCCTGTCGGATAAAGAAATCACTCGCATGGAACAGGCCGTTCAGTCCGCCTACCTACCTACCGCGATGCAGGCAGGCGGAAGCAAAACCTCGAGCGATGAACGATGAGTATGCGGATTCGATTTCTCCTGTTCAGGAATACACACGGCAAGATCGGCAATCAGACCTCAGTAGGTAGCAGCCTAGTTATGAGCAGGAAGTGTATCTTGACCGTCACAGAAGAGAGATCGGGTCGAAGACATGACCGATCTTCTGGCTCCCCGTAGTGGACGGCTTTCGAACTCCGTTAGGTAGCTAAAGACCTCCGAAATACTTGTTGGTGAGGGCTTTGCCGCGTTTTTGGAGAAAAAACAAGCGCGGGTTTGAATCGGATAATCTGGAGCCTGGGGTGAAGGTCAGTGAACTTGATCGAGTAGTCTTAATGTCTGTATGATCGCACGCAAGGATCTTCATGTCAATCTATGGGAATAGGAGAGAGGGCAGGACCGATGAGGTCACGAAAAACAAGAGAGGGAAAGGTTCGATACTAGTGTGCAACGTCATGCACTAATTATTGTTAGACGATGAGAAACAGAATGGAAATAGTGGCCATAGTTATTGTATGCGTTCTCGCTCAGCTTGGCATCTACAGTAGAGGAACCTGGCCATCATGGGTACCCTTCGTAATGTCAGGACTTGTGCTAATTGTGGCTTTTGTGCAAATAGCGATAGTGAGCCGTAAAGACAAGTCTGAGAAAGCTATTGTAGAAAAGCATGCACAAATAGTTAATGAGATTGAAGAAGGAAAGCCTGAATGCGGAACGTGGCACCCATGCGTGCAATATATCACAAATAACGCAAGGAGCGGGAGTGCTCAAGAAATTGCAGTTGATGTGCAAGACTACCAGTACCAACGTGATCAGGAAATTGCTGCGATTAATTTTGATCTTTCAGTTGATTTGAAACAAGTGCCAAGGGGAAGTATTCTGATTATTGACGGAGCTCCATTTACTATTGAGAATGGAAGACTCACCCAAGCCACAATCAATCAAATTGGACTTGATTATAGCGGGGAGGTAATGGTTTCGGCGAGACCAGATACTACCTGGTTTGTGGTCATGGTAAATACCGAAGGCGTGCAAAAGGCATATGTTACCGATGGCAGCGAAGGCTCTGTGAGATTCTGGGGCTACATCGTGTATAAGTGCGGCTACTACCCACCATGAGATTAATAGCGCAACTTTGTTGTCAAATCTCAAGGACATCTACGATCTCCTAGCGCGTAAAGGAATCTAATCCTTTGCTGATTAACATTCGCAACTCCGGAACTCCTCTGTTGCGAGTTCGGTGTCAAGATAGACCCGAGAGGATTGGAACCGGTAATCATCCAAGGGAACTGAGATTCCCTGCGTGGTACCCCTAATCAGTACGAGTTGGAACCAGATCATCGAATGCCTTAGGCAGGTCAAGTTGGTTCAGGAAGTGGCCCTATGAATGGGAATAGGTCGCTTCCATATAAGGCCCACTCCGACCGAACAACCTTCACTCTTAGATCATCCCTCTATTGTCTTGAACCACCAGCGGACATGATTAGAGGTGCATTCGAATGACCTCCGATAAGAGTATAGCGGCAAATCGTCGAAATGCCCAGCTAAGCACCGGACCAAGTAAGGCTGATGCTTAAGCGGCGCCAACATCCTCTCTCGCAGGAAGCTAGCGTAACCCTCCAGCACCGACTCAAGAGCCTTGCCAACTTTGGCCATATTTCGATTCCTGATTATTAGCAATCTCCATAACTCGCTAGTTACGATGTTATGTTAACCAACGAACTAATTTCGATGAAGCGGCTTCTTCAGGTTTCCCTTTGACAGCAAAGGGATGGAGTCATAGAATACGTAACGTTGGGAGAATGATTGCCCGGTAAGAGGGAGATTTTGGGTGGAATAACAAGTTAAGCAGATTTACGCAATCCAGCCCGCGTGGCGGATTAGCGAGCCGTAACTTTTGAGATAAACGAATCCACGGAGAAGAGTGTGTCAGACCGCACAAGAGCTCTGGTTCCAATCAAATGCTGGTGGTATTTGCGCCGGCTGGAGCATGATATAGCAATAGAAAAACGAGCCTGTAGATTCAGAAAAGGTTGTCATCGAAATTGGCAATAGGAATTAGAATTCAGTTGCTATAGGAGGGAATGACGATGGCACGAAGAATTCTTTCGACTATTCAGAAGATTGCACGAGAGGCGGAGAGGCAACAAGCTCAGCAGCAGCGGGAGGCCGTCAAGGCGCAGAAGGCTAGAGAGCGAGCAGCCCGAGAAGCTGCTCGCATTGCACGAGAGGCGGAGAGGCAACAAGCTCAGCAGCAGCGGGAGGCCGTCAAGGCGCAGAAGGCTAGAGGGCGAGCAGCCCGAGAAGCTGCTCGCGTGGCAGAAGCAGATCACAAACGCCAGATAGCAGCAGCTAAAGCCACTCATGTTGAAGCCCGACAAGCGGAGGTTGAAGGCCTCAATGTTGCGCTCGAGGAGACCTATGCGGCTATTGATGGTCTTCTTGCTACCACGCTTGATGTGGATCACTATTTTGATCTGCATACTATGCATCATGAGCTAGAGCATCCACCTTTTGAGCACACTGAACTCGAGCGACCGACACAGAAGCCGATTGTGATACAGGATCCACCTGAGCCGATCTATGAAGAGCCAGCACCTACGAAAGTCTTGTTCGGCAAGAAGAAGAAACACGAAGCTGCGATTGCTGCAGCTCAGACTGCTCATGCGCTTGCTCGAGCCGAATGGCAGTCTAAGCTCGAAGAGTCTGCAGCACGCCGTAAGACGCTGCATGAGGACTTTAAACGGGCTGAGGAGAAACGCCTTGAACAGCTCGAGATGGAGAAATCCCGTTACGCCGAAGAGTGCACAGCGCGAGAACAGGAAATCGCTGAGTACAACGCGAGCATCGATAGCTTGATCTCCAATCTTGGCTATGGAGCGTCGGATGCAGTGGAGGCGTACATCTCCATCGTCTTTTCTCACTCCCATTATCCGGACCACTTCCCAGTCTCGCATGAGGTTAAATTCGATCCCTCGACCGCTGAGCTTCATCTGCGTGTCTCGATTCCATCACCCTCCGAATTGGAGACTATCAAGGTTTACAGGTATGTCAACAAGAACGATGAAATCACTTCGACTGTGCTATCGCAGAAGGCTCAAAAGGATCGATATGCCTCTGCTACTCACCAAGTGGTTTTGCGGTCGATCCATGAGATTTTCGAAGCAGATCGAAGAGGTTTAATCAAGACCGTGTCACTGGAGGTGGGAGCCGAAACAGCGAATCCAGCCACAGGCAAGATGGGTTTCATTCCTCTCGCAGCCGTTGCTGCCAAGAGAGAGGTATTCCTTGGGATCGACCTCTCCGCAGTGGTGCCGAAGAGTACATTGGACCTCCTCGGGGCTGTTGTCTCCAAGAACCCTTTTGAGTTGATAGCTGCCGATACTACGGGAGTTCGCCGCTCATGACAGATGACGACCTCCGTTTCAATCCCCCTCCAGGTTGGCCTAAACCACCCGAGGGTTGGCACCCCCCGGCTGGATGGACACCAGACCCGGAGCTGGCCGGACCCACCCGAGGGATGGCTCCTTTGGTTACCCAGAGGAGTTGGGGCAGAGCCTGAACCGGTTGTCTCAATTCAGCTTTCCCCACGTAAGCAATCGACCGCCAAGGCAAACGATCCAACCAACTCGCTCTCCTTCGAGGCGCGAATAGCTCTTCTTGAAGCAGAGAACGCAGCCCTACGAACAAGTTTGGGCGATCGAGGTGATGATGCTGATGAGGTGGTAGAACTAGACGACGAGAAAGTTTTGCAGAGCGTTGGTATCTATCGATATCACCATCCACTCGAGAATGCCATTGCATACAAGCCCCAGTTGCAGAAACTCGGAACCCAGATTGCGGACCTTGTTAAAGCGGGTTTGGCGATTGAAAAGTCCACAATGTTCACTTTTAACAACTCCCTAGCAAAGGGACGTCGGATGACAACAGATCTGGCAAAATTGATGCTCCGCGCCTATAACGCCGAAGCTGATAATAGCATTCGTGCTCTCAGGCTGGGCAATGTTGTGACTGCGAAGAAGCGTCTTGAAGCTTCCCGTAAAGCGATCGCAAGGCTTGGACACATGATGGAAATGCGGATCAGCGATACCTTTCATGTTCTGCGGCTTCGAGAGATCGAACTCACTGCAGATTGGCTAATGAAGAAGCAAGAAGAAAAGGAGACGGCAAGGGAAGAGCGAGCCAGGCTCCGTGAGCAGCGACGAGTGGAACGGGAATTAGCAGAGGAACGGGCTCAACTCGATAAGGAGCGCGCACATGTTGAGAACGCTCTGCTTGCACTACGTGAGGCTGGTGAAGAAGACCTTGACCTTCAGGCGCGTTTGACAGCGATTGACGAGGCGATTGCACAGAACGACTATCGCCTGGCAAACATTCGTGCTGGATATGTGTATGTTATATCTAATCGCGGCGCCTTCGGTCCCAATGTCGTTAAGATTGGGTTGACCCGCCGACTCGAGCCTCTGCAGAGAATCGCTGAACTCAGTGGTGCTTCGGTCCCCTTCCGTTTCGATGTACACGCTCTCTATTTCTCCGAAGACGCTGTCTCCTTGGAGCACGAGCTTCACGAGCATTTTGCTGATAGGGC
>Ga0315547_1002664_pt1 | contig 12318 bp, 12 predicted proteins | sample SalMarSW160240MG_2_FD_202542 | JGI IMG/M metagenome (GOLD analysis project Ga0315547, IMG submission 202542) | Salt marsh sediment microbial communities from the Plum Island Ecosystem LTER, Massachusetts, United States - Salt Marsh Sediment SW1601-240 ... | reverse complement strand
CAACCCATATCGCAGCGACAGGTAGTCTCCGGAAACAGGCAGGCATCTGACCTCAGTCCAATCCAGACTCCCTGACGTTTCGCCGGGGTAACGGTGGGGGGTGGTGATAATGGTTATCTCATGCCCTCTTCCGGCCAGCCCCTGTGAAAGGCGCAGGGTGCTGACTGCGCCACCACCGATAAAACCGCTGCCGCCGTGGTTGCCGATTTCCGGACAAACCATGCATATTTTCAAACCCTGACTGCCTTTCCCTTCAGACTTTGGTACGCGCCCGACCGAGCGCTCTCCGCCACCATCGACGGAGGCAGTATTTCACAAAGCTGGGCCCGCCGAGCCATAATCTCTTTATCTCCCGGCGCCCCTTGAAGGAATGCCGCAGCATGGTCAGGAAAAAACGCGGCCTCCAGTAAAAGGACACCGTGGCCCGGTCAACGGCCTCAATTATATCCCGGCCACTCAGCCCCGGATATTCCAGGATGCAGCTCTGGTAGCCGGTCTCGTCCAGTAGAGCCTCAAGGTTATCGGCATTGAGAAAAGTGTCCTCGCCGAGATAACCCTGCTCTTTGCACCAGTCGTAGAACTCGGTGCCCGGCAGAGGTGTAGCCACCGAGAACTGGCCGCTGTCCAGCCCCAGCCTCTTGGCAAAGGCGACCGTATTCTTTATGGTCTCTTTAGTTTCGCCGGGAAGGCCGATGATGAACCCGCCGTGCAGCATGATGTCCTCGCTCTTGGCGTCCCGGGTGAAAGCCTCCATCTGCACCATCGAGACCCCTTTCTTGACCGCGCGCAGGATTTCATCGTTTCCGCTCTCATAGCCAATCATCAGCAGCCGGCAGCCCGCTTGTTTCATTTTTTTCAGTGTATCCCGGTCCACGTTGGCCCTGGCGTTCGCTGACCAGGTTATTTTCAACTTCCTCTCTATAATCAGGTCGCATATCCTCTTTACCCTTTTTGCATCTACGGTGAAAGTGTCATCATCGAACACTATTTCCTGCACTTGAGGCAGATTCTGGGCGATATATTCGAGTTCGGTAACCACGTTTTCCGGTGTCCTCACCCGAAGTTTATGGCCACTTATGGTCTGCGGCCACAGGCAGAAGGTACATCTTGCCGGACACCCCCGGGTGGAATATATCGGCACATAGGGATGGAGGGCAAAGGAGAGATAGTACCTGTTTATATCCAGATACTCCTTATACACAGGAGTAACAAAGGGCAGGGCATCCAGGTCTTCTAACAGGGGCCGGTCGGGGTTATGTATGATTTCACCACCATACCTCCAGCTTAATCCCAGAATGTCCTCATAACCACGCCCTTGCTCCAAAGCCCGGGCCAGCTCCAGGATGGTATACTCGAACTCCCCCCGGACCACGCCCCACACCGCCTCAGAGAGACGCAGGGCGGGCTCCGGCAGGACGGTCACATGCGGGCCCACCAGTATCGTTTTTATACCCGGAAACTTATTGCTGAGCTCCTGGCAGACACGTATGTCGTTCATGATGCTGGGGGTGCTGGTGTAGACAACCGCTATTTGCGGTTCTTGTTCACGCAGTCCTTCAATCAGAGCGGGCAGCCTGATGCCCTCGGCAGGGCAGTCAATTAAATTCGCACCGAACTCCTGCTTGCAGAGTCCGGCGGCATAGGCCAGCCATGCCGGATACCACATGGTATTGGCTTTTCTCCGGGCCTGAAACCTGGCGCCGGCGGCATCAAACCTGGAAACGGAGGGCGGATTAAGAAAAAGTATGTTAAGTTCAGTCATTTAGCTTGCTCCCCGGTTGCTTTGCCTTACAAACTGGACAATCTCACCGAATCCATAGGCAACGTAAAAGGTCATCGTTAACAGGACCACGGGCAGAAAAAGCGATACTTTCTTCTCTTTAAGGGCAACGTAGGCGGCGTTCAGCAGCGCCATTCCCAGAGGTACGAAAAACAGAGGGGTAAAAGTCATCAGACACAGAAAGATGGGGCCATAATGATGGAACTGGAAGTACTTTTTATATTTCTTTCCCAGCTTCACCCTGCCCCACCCATAGGCGTACATCTGCCTGGCAAACTTTTTAAAATTGGAAGCGTGCTTGTGCTGAATAAGAAGACCCGGGAGATAGTAAAGCTTGTAACCTTTATCGATTAACTTCGCGTCCAGGGCGGAGTCTTCGCCGTAGCCATAGCCCGGCGTCTCTTCAAAGCCGCCAACTTCCAGAATGGACCGTTTGAAAAGAGCCGAGTTATGCGGCGGGTTGTGGATGACCTCTCTTTCCTCCGAATATGCGGCGGTGTTCCGTGCCCGGAAAGAGACCAGAGGCGACCGGAAGGCTTCGGCAATGGCCAGCTCCATCAGCGAAGGGTTTTCCAGCAGCGGAATATTTCCTCCCCCAACTCCTACTATCCTGCTGTCCTTATTATGTAACCTCAACAGCCCATCGACGAGCCCGTTCATCCAGTTCTGTGGCACGATGCAGTCGCTGTCAGTGAAACATATGATATCCCCTTTAGCTATCTCTATGCCAATATTGCGGTTAATCCGGCCCGGTTCTCCGTGAAGAATCCTGTCCACATATGGTCTGGCAATCTCCAGCGTCTCATCCACGCTGCCGGCATCAACAACTATTATCTCGTACTCGTACTTACTGCTGCTTTCCGTGATTGACGTTAGACAGCTTCCAAGCGTCCTCGCGCTGTTTAGCGTCGGTATAACCACTGATACGGCTGCCTGCGACATTTCCTCACCTGATGAGCTTCGTAATCAAGTCTCGCGTCTCCAGTAAAATAAAGGTGACTGACAGAACCCGCTCCTTCACATGCTACAGGAGATAAAGTCTTTTCCGAAATCACTTCAAATTCTAAACAGCCACTGGACAATTGTCAACAATTTATAAGTTTAAGCAGCCACTTGGCATTAAACCTCTGCCGGCGATAGAGACTACTGAAATCAATCTATCGTAAGTTAACCTCGACCATGACGTCTCTCCTTGAGCCGCAGAAGCATCATCGCGCCGATTATCTCCGGTTTATAAACTTTTGGGTCATTAAATAAGCCATATAATATTTTGGCCAGCCAATTACTTATGTCCATCTTCTTAAACCGGAGGCCAAACAACGGCCAAAACAGGGTTTTTGGTTCGCGCCACATTTTATCCAGTAGTAGATGAACGAAGCTGCCAAGTGCCAAAGAAAAGCCCCAGGTCTTACCGCTACTACGATAGAGCAGGGAACCAAAGGCAGCCAATATCGCAGGGAAAAGAAGGGTATGGGCAAAAATCCTGCCGTTGCTGAATGTATTTTTAAAAATGCCGAGCCCGACCGGTTTATCTATGATGTCCGGCAGAAGCGAGCCTAGAATCAGAGATTTCGTATTTTTTCTGCTGGCTAAAGAAGCAGCCCGCAATACCCTGCTCTCCGAAACACTCCTGGCGACCTTTTCATCACTTGATGACGCCGATGCAAGTTCCGTTTTATCAATAGCGTTATTGGAGTTAATTCGCTTCAATACATCCGTCAAAAGTACTACGGCACCTAGAGTGATGCCAACATGCCCGAATAATAACATACGTTTCCTTACCCATGAATGATAATGAATTTAAATTTATTTTACAATCGAGCACTAGTTTACCACAGACGAAAGGATATCCGAAGAGAGGCTTGGAGCTCTTGATACCGTCCACTATGGTGGGGAAGGGGGGACTCGAACCCCCACGTCTTGCGACACCAGATCCTAAGTCTGGCCCGTCTGCCAGTTCCGGCACTTCCCCGGATTATGGTATGGATGCAGTGCCTCTTTGAGGAAAAGGCAACTGTTACGTAATACTATAGCATTTTGAACCTGCACGCTCAAGACAAGCGGCTTGTTATCTGGTCTTTTTGGCTGCTTTTGATTGAGGTCGCCGGCGCTGTGATGTAAAATAGCTATATAGGAGTGTGGAGGAAGATAAAGGAGGTATAAATGAAACTGTGGCAGGCAGTCATATTAATCGCCGTGATGTTAGCCATTGTGCCGCTCTCCGCCTGTGAGTACCTGGGCTGGGGAAACCAGCAGCGAGAATATGAAGAGCAGATAAAAGCCTATCAGGAATACAACCAGAAGATGAAGGAATACCGGGAACAGCAGCAGGAATACCAGCGAGAGGTTATTGAAGCCTACAACAAACAAATGACCGAAGTGTATAAAGAATACAGTGAAGGGTTAACTGATTATTATGAAGAGCGCCAGAAGGCCATAGAAGAGGCCATTACGGGAAGTGCAAATCAGACCCAGTAGCAGTAAAGACAGTCGACCACCGGACAACCCGGGAGCATAATCGTTATGTCAATTAAGCAGAACGTGCAGAAAATATTAGATGAATTGCCGGACGGTGTGCAGCTGGTGGCCGCTTCCAAGACCAGAACCCCGGAAGAAATTCTGGAGGCGGTCAATGCCGGCGTGCAGGTCGTTGGCGAGAACTATGTTCAGGAAGCGGAAAGGGCCTATGCCGTAGTCGGCAGCCGGGCGAAATGGCATTTCATTGGCCATCTGCAGCGAAACAAGGTGAAAAAAGCGGTCCGGATTTTCGATATGATTGAAACCGTTGATTCCTATGAAATCGCCCGGGAAATTGATAAACGGTGTCAGGAGATAGGCAAGGTTATGCCCATACTGCTCGAGGTGAATATAGGCAGGGAACCGCAGAAATCAGGAGTACTTCCGGAAGATACGGAACAACTGTTAAGGGATATCGCAGCGCTGCCCAACGTCAAGGTGATGGGGCTGATGACCATGGGACCGCTCTCGGAAAACCCGGAAGATTCCCGACCCTACTTTGTGGCCATGAAAAAGCTGTTTGCGCACATGAAAGAGTCGAACCTGCCCAATGTTGAGATGAGATACCTGTCAATGGGAATGACCGGCTCATATAAAATTGCCCCCGAGGAAGATGCCAACATCGTCAGGATAGGCACCAAGATATTCGGGGAAAGGAAGTACGAGTGATGTAAAACAACGTCTTGTTTTTTTATAAAAACAGTGCTATACTCTATCGGAAAGCATAATTTTACTTTATCAAGTGGGTTTCATCCCCACTTTTTTAATTATTGGCAATAGTGGAGAGTTGAGTCAGAGATGAAAAGTGATTTCGTACTGGCCATAACTCAGCTTGCGGCGGAAAAGAACCTGCCCAAGGAGACAGTCCTCTCTGCGGTGGAGGCAGCGCTGGCCTCTGCCTACCGTAAGGACAGTTTTGCCCCGAACCAGAACATCTCGGTTAAAATAAATTCCAGCAGCGGTCGTGTTGAAGTGTGGGCGGAAAAAACGGTGGTGGAGCGGCCGGCTGACACGCGGGTTGAAGTATCGCTGGAAGAGGCACACCGGTACAAATCAGATGCCCAGTTAGGCGATATTCTCATGGTGGAGTCAACGCCGTACAATGCGGGGCGCATCGCCGCCCAGACGGCAAAGCAGGTCATCCTGCAGCGACTCCATGAGGCCGAGCACAGCGCCATTCTGGAGGAATACACCGAAAAAGAAGACGAGGTCATTACCGGGCTGGTACAGCGCATTGAGCCCGGCCAGGTTCACATTGACCTGGGGAGAATCGAGGCGATAATGCCCGCCTCGGAACAGATGCGCACCGAGAGGTACCGGGTTGGTCAGCGCCTGAAAGTCTGCATTATCCAGATCCTCAAGACAACCAGGGGACCACGGGTGGTGGTATCACGCTCCCATCCCGACCTGCTGCGCCGCCTTTTTGAACTGGAAGTGCCGGAGGTCTACAACGGCTCCGTGGAGATAAAATCCATCGCCCGTGAAGCCGGATATCGGAGCAAAGTAGCCGTGGCGGCGCGCCAGGAAGGAATAGACCCGGTGGGCTGCTGCGTCGGCCTGCGCGGCATCAGAATACAGAACATCGTCAATGAATTGAACGGCGAGAAGATAGACGTGATTCAGTGGAGTCCCGGTGTCGCCGCATTCATCACCAATGCCCTGAGCCCGGCCCAGATTGTCAAGGTTGACCTGAATGAAGAGGAGAATATCGCCACGGTGGTCGTTCCGGACAAACAGCTCTCCCTCGCCATCGGTAAGGAAGGGCAGAATGCCAGGCTGGCGGCCAAGCTGACTGGCTGGCGGATTGACATCAAGAGCGCCTCCATTGCTGAGGCGGAAAAAGCCGCCGCCAGGCCGGCACCTGCGGTAGAGGAAAAAGAAGAAGAGGTTGTAACCGAGGAAGAACCGGTGGCGGAAATACCGGAACTGCTGGAACCGGCTCCAGTCTCCGCAGAACCGGTTGAGGAGGCAGCCACAGAACAGGCTGAGCCGTTGCCATCGGTGGAAGAGGTACTCGCGGAGCCCCCGGCACTTTTCGAACCCCAGGTAACAGAGGAGAAAACGGAGCTCAGATTTGCCGAGGATATCATGGGACCGAGGCCAGATAAACCGGCAGACAAAGCCAAAAAGAAGAAACGGAAAAGGGCTTCTGCCAAAGAAGGGGCCGAGGACGGCATCAGGATAAAGAGAAAACGGCGAGATACAGATTCCCTTGATGAAGATGAAGAGTACTAGTTCCCATTCCAGGCGCACCAGACATGTACCGCAGCGGACATGCCTTGGCTGTCGGCAGGCGAAGGCAAAAAGTGAACTGATTCGAATCGTAAATACGCCGGAGGGCAAGTTAGAGGTCGATACTACCGGCAAGAAAGCGGGACGCGGCACCTACCTCTGCCCGACCCTGACATGCTGGGAAGCGGGGCTGAAAGGCAACCGATTGGCCTATGCGCTCCGCACCAGCCTCAACCAAGAAAGCCGGCAGCAGCTAATGAACTACGCTGAAGAACACCTGAAAGGAGCGACCAGTGGCCCGGGTGAAAAAATCGGATAATAAGGCCGAGGCGGAAGCTGTCGAAACCGCCAAGCAGCCAGAAGCCGCCAAACAGGGGCAGATAGAGCTTCCACATTCGCTGAGCGTCAGGCAGCTGGCTGACCTCCTTCAGGTCAGTGCTGTTGATATTATCAAACAGCTCATGCGAAAGGGCATCATGGCCAATATCAACCAGATCATTGACTATGATATTGCGTCGGAGATAGCCACCGGCCTGGGCTATAATACGCGCTTGAAGCCGCGGATTGCAGAAGGGGCCGCCAGTGCCATCAGCGAGATAAGAAAGCGCCGCAAGCTACAGGTTGAAGAGGCAGGAAACCTGCAGCTTCGTCCTCCCGTGGTGACGGTTATGGGCCATGTTGACCACGGAAAGACAAGGCTGCTTGATGCCATCCGCCAGACCAATGTCATGGACACCGAGGCCGGGGCCATTACCCAGCACATCGGCGCCTATCAGGTGACGGTAGATGAGCAGAAAATCACCTTTTTGGACACCCCGGGACACGAAGCGTTCACCGCCATGCGAGCCCACGGTGCCCAGATAACCGATATTATCATCCTGGTGGTGGCAGCGGATGACGGGGTAATGCCGCAAACGCTGGAAGCCATTAACCACGCCCGTGCCGCTGAGGTGCCCATCATTGTCGCCATCAATAAAATTGACAAGCCGGAAGCGAATCAGGACCGGGTAAAGCAGCAACTGGCGGAAGCCGGGCTGGTGATTGAGGAATGGGGAGGAGACACTGTCTGCGTGCCCATTTCCGCGAAAGAGAAAATCGGTATCCAGGAACTCCTGGAAAACCTGCTGGTTGTGGCCGAGGTGGAAGAGCTTAAAGCCAATCCATCGGGGCTGGCCTCCGGAGTGGTCGTTGAGGCTGAGATGGACAGAAACCGCGGTCCGCTGGCCACCATACTGGTGAACAATGGTACTTTAAAGCCGGGCGATACCGTGGTCGTGGGCGGCACATGGGGTAGAGTCAGGGCCATGTTGAATGACATAGGCAAACAGGTGAAGAAAGCCGGACCGGCCACCCCGATAGAAATCCTGGGCCTGGACAGCGTGCCGCAGGCTGGAGACATACTGACCGCGGTGACCAATGAACAGCAGGCACAGGCACTGCTGGAAAAAAACCGCCAGGAAACTGAGGAAAAGACCTCGGTCTCTGCGCGCTCGGTGAGTCTGCACAACCTCTATGAAAAAATCAGCAGCGGCCAGGTCAAAGGGCTTAATGTCATCCTGAAGGCAGATGTTCAGGGCAGTATCGAACCAATCATGAGCTCCCTGGAACGCCTGCGCTCCGATGAAGTCCAGGTAAGAATACTCCACAGCGGCACCGGCAATGTGTCCGAGAGTGACGTGATGCTGGCCGCTGCCTCCAACGGCCTTATCATTGGCTTTGGCGTCAGCACCGACGAAGGCGCCCGCCGGCTGGCAGGCACAGAGAGTGTTGACATCCGCCATTACGACGTCATCTACAACGTTGTTGACGATGTGGAAAAAGCGCTCAAGGGCCTGCTGGAGCCCGAATTGGTTGAGGTCACTGAGGGACACGCCGAAGTCCGCGCCGTCTTCTCCGCGGGCAAAGGGGCACAGGTGGCCGGCATCTACGTTTTGGACGGCAAGATCAGCCGCAATTCTTCGGTGCGGGTGCACCGCGGTGAGGCGGTTATCAGTGCTACCGCCGTGAGCAGCCTGCGGCGGTTCAAGGATGATGTCCGTGAAGTAGCCGCCGGCTATGAATGCGGCATCGGCTTCAAGGACTTCGGCGATTTTCAGGTTGGCGACCTGCTGGAATTCTACCGGATAGACAAGGCAGCCTAGGCCGGCGAGCATAAACACCAGGAGCCCGTATTGTGTCTCATCGGATTGAACGTTTAAACCAGCTCATCCGTCAGGAAATCAGCGAGCTTCTGCAGCGCGAAATCAAGGACCCGAGGCTCGGCAGGTTCGTTGCGGTAACCGAGGTTGATACCTCCATCGACCTCAGACACGCCAAGGTTTTCGTCAGCTTCATCAGCAATCAGCAGCAAAAACAGGACGCGCTCGATGCCCTCGCCGGCGCGGCAAACTTTTTTCGCAAAGAAATGGCCCGGAAACTCAGGTTGCGGCGCATTCCGGAATTAAGCTTCCACTGGGATGATTCCATCGAGCGCGGCGCACATATCATGGACCTCATTGACCGGGTCAGCTCTTCCGACCACGAAAAACCCTGACCCTTCCATACATCGGCAAATTGCCAGTGTAACCCAAGGAGGCAACATCATGAAAAGATGGATACTTATCGCCCTTCTGGCCGGTGCATCTCTTTTCTTATACCTGCTCTTCTCCACCACCAGCACCAACCTGCATCTGGCTGAGGCCGCGTTATCCTCCTACATACAGCAACTGGACACGACCAAAACAGAACTAAGAGCAGCCAAAGGGGAGCTGGCGGACACGAAAACAGAGCTGGAATCGACCGTGGCTGAATTAGCCAGCACCGAGACGGAACTGCAAGCAACAAAAGACAGCTCGCTGTCAGCAGAAACGGAGCTGGCCTCCGCGTTAGATAGCCTCAGCACAACACGGGCTGAACTGGATGAGAAGGAAACCGAGCTAACTGAATTACAGGTTAACTATGAAGGGCTGATGAGCGGGCATGGTTATACCATCGAAGACCCCACTTATAGCGAGATGATGCGGTTTTTAGAAGATGATGATACGGATAAAGCGGAATACGTAAAGGGCGAATACGAATGCACCGAGTTTTCTACCGATTTGTGCAACCGTGCCGAGGAAACAGGTATTCGATGTGCCTATGTCTCCATCCGGTTTCCAGGCGGGAGGGGACACGCGATTGTCGCCTTCAACACCATGGACAAAGGTTTAATCTATATTGAACCGCAATATGATGACCTGGTCGAAATTGAAATGGGCGAGCCTTTCTACAAATGCGTTGTGCCGTCAGGTGACTACACATATGAAAAACCGGCCCAAGATGATACCATTGAAAAAGTGCTGGTTGCCTGGTAAAAAGAGGCGATTTCAGTATAAGGGCTGACTGTGGACGGCATTCTGAATATAGACAAGCCCCAGGGTATCACCTCTTACCGCGTGGTAGCACTGGTGAAGCGACTCAGCGGCGAGCGCCGCGTGGGGCATGCCGGAACCCTCGACCCGCTCGCCACCGGTGTGCTGCCGGTCTGCCTCGGGCAGGCGACACGCATCGTCGAATTCCTGGCCGATGCCACCAAGACGTACCGGGCCGAGATTGAACTGGGGGTAGCCACCGATACCTACGATGCCAGCGGCAGGGTCATCCGCAGAGAAAGTCCTTCCGGCATTGGCCGGGAGCAGGTGGAAACGGCGCTGGCTTCCTTCCGCGGCCTTATCCGGCAGACCCCGCCAATGTACAGCGCCATCAGGCACCAGGGGAAGAAACTGTACCAACTGGCCCGCGCCGGAATAACCGTCGAGCGGAAAAGCCGGCCGGTGAGCATACACAGGCTGGTTTTGGCTGACTTTCAGCCACCTCTCGTCACCATCGAAGTGGAATGCGGCAAGGGCACCTACATCCGCTCGCTGGCCCATGACCTGGGGCAGATTCTGGGCTGCGGTGCCAGCCTTAACAGCCTCGTCCGCCGGCGCTACGGCCCGTTTGATATCTCAAATGCGGTGACTGTACCCCAGCTTGAAGACGCTTTCCGCTGCGGCCGCTGGGAGCGTTTCCTTCACCCCATGGATTTCGTGCTCTCGACATGGCCGGCGGCGGCCGTCGATGAGGCCACGGAACAGGCCATCAGAAACGGAGCGCCGGTGGCCTTGCCGCTGGAACCATCAGGCGGGAGCCGCTGCCGAGCTTATACTGCTGACGGGCGTTTCCTGGGCGTGCTGCGCCTTGACCCGGGAAAAGGGCAGTGGCACCCGGATAAGGTCTTTCTGAATAGCGGTCAGTAACGGCCAAGCCCCGGCTATGATACGTGTCGCCAGACGAAATCACTTGACAGCGCACGCCCAATAAAGGTATAGTGTCAACCGATGCTATGAAGGGAGACAAACCAGATATGGGAAAAATTAACGTGGCCATCATCGGTGTTGGGAACTGCTCTTCGTCACTCGTCCAGGGTGTCCATTACTATAAAGACGCCAAAGCAAACGAGTTTGTACCCGGATTAATGCACGTGAACCTCGGCGGGTACCACATCAGCGATGTCAATTTTGTGGCCGCTATCGATATTGACAAAAACAAGGTGGGCAAAGACCTGGCCGAAGCCATCTACACCAAACCGAACAATACCTTTAAATTTTGTGAAGTACCACCCACGGGTGTCATCGTGCAGCGCGGTATGACCCATGACGGCCTGGGCAAATACCTGTCGCAGATGATCCAGAAGGCGCCCGGCCCAACCGCCGATATCGTCAGTATTCTCAAGGAGACCAAGACCGATGTCGTCCTCAACTACCTGCCGGTGGGAAGTGAAGAAGCGACCAAGTGGTATATCGAGCAGATACTGACGGCGGGCTGCGGTTTCGTCAACTGCATCCCGGTTTTCATCGCCCGCGAGAAGTACTGGCAGCAGCGCTTCAAGGAACGGGGGCTCCCCGTTATCGGCGACGATATAAAATCGCAGGTCGGCGCCACCATCACGCATCGCGTGCTGACACGCCTGTTCCGCGACCGCGGTGTCAAACTTGAGCGCACCTATCAGATGAACTTCGGCGGCAATACCGACTTCTATAACATGCTGGAGCGGGAAAGGCTCGAGTCCAAGAAAATCTCCAAGACCAACTCGGTCACCTCGCAGCTTGATTACAAGATGAACCCTGACGATATATACGTGGGCCCCAGCGACTACGTTCCCTGGCTGCTCGACCGCAAGTTCTGCTACATCAAAATGGAAGGCCGCACTTTTGGCGATGTGCCGCTTAACCTGGAACTTAAAATGGAGGTCTGGGACAGCCCCAACTCCGCCGGCGTGGTCATTGATGCCATCAGGTGCTGCAAGCTGGCCCTGGACCGCGGCCTTGCCGGAGAGCTGGTGGCACCATCCGCTTACTTCATGAAGTCGCCTCCGATACAGTACACGGATGCGGAAGCGCACCAGATGGTGGAAAAGTATATCGCCGACATGGCTAAGGCCAAAGCGGAAAAGCCATCCAAGTAACGCTCTGCGGGGTTTTCGGACAGCAACTGGCGAAGCAAGGGGATTATTTGGGTCTGAAGAATGGAAGGGAGCTCAGTTAGCATCACCTCAAAAAAAGGGCCGTTCAAGTCCAGGTTAGCCGAAGTCCGAAAAGTCGCTGCTCACCGTCTTTCTCACCCGATGGTACGGCTTCTGGCCAGGACCGGGGTAACCCCCAATGCTCTGACCTGCTTTGGCCTGTTGCTTTCCTTCGGGGCAGCGGTGCTGATTGCCCTCAAACACCCGTTCGCCGCTGGCTTTGTTGTCCCCCTTTCCGGACTATTTGACATGCTGGATGGAGCGCTGG
>Ga0315547_1002663_pt1 | contig 12321 bp, 14 predicted proteins | sample SalMarSW160240MG_2_FD_202542 | JGI IMG/M metagenome (GOLD analysis project Ga0315547, IMG submission 202542) | Salt marsh sediment microbial communities from the Plum Island Ecosystem LTER, Massachusetts, United States - Salt Marsh Sediment SW1601-240 ... | reverse complement strand
AGCAAATTCAGGAAGCTTATCGCCAATTGATTGAGAGAGAGGAGCAAGGGGACTGGATAAATGACCCGGTGATTCTGCAGATGCTGGCTAAGCGTGAAAGGAAAGTGGCCAAGGAGATTAGAGAGGGGAAATTTGTGACCTTAAAGGAGTTCCAAGACAAACTGACCAACTAGACGGATGTATGAGCTCGTCATTCCTGGCTCGGTCGAGTTGCCAGGTCAGCTTCAAAAGGCCGTAGCAAATAAGCACCTTGTTTCAATTCAGTCTGATCCACACCAAGGTGGCTTCCTACGCGGAAGATTCAGGGGACTCCAGAAGTGCTCTTTATCCTACAAGGGAACCGAATACAGAATTGTTTACAAGGTTTCGGAGGTAACCAAATCAGTGATACTTATTATGGTTGGCTCCAGAGAGGATTTCTACAAGAGGCTAAGGCGGCGCGTTTAGTGTAACAAAGGAGGACAGTGGACAATATAAGACCCTGGCAGGAAGCGCTCAAAGATTATATAATACAGAAAGGATATATTGAGCGATAAGGAGGTGGTTGCTATGCTGAAGATTACTTTTCGTGCCGAAATTTTTCGAGAAGGTGACCTCTACGTAGGGCTCTGCCCTGAGCTCAACATCTCCAGCTTCGGAGAAACTATTGAAAAGGCAAAGCACTCCCTTCATGAGGCAGTGGAAGCGTTCGTTGAGGAATGTGAAGTTATGGGAACTGTTGAAGAGGTAATGAGCGAAGCTGGCTTTATCAAAGAACACGATACTTGGATTTATCGAAAGCCTGTCGCCGAAGAAGTGTTATCTACCGGTTGATAACTGTCATCGCAGAAACTCACGCCAATTCACTATCGCAAGTTAATAAAGATATTTGAACTAGCCGGGTTTGCTATCAAGCGCCACAAGGGCGACCATATCATAATGACCAAGCCGGGGTAAAGCGCCCCGTGGTTATTAAAACTAGCCTCCACGAAGTTCCAGTGACTCATATTCGCACTAATCTGGCAAGTGCCGGTATAAGCAGAGAGCGATATTTTGAGCTTTTAAATCAGGTAAAGTAGAGGAGACGTAAAGATGGCAAGGGTTAAAGACTTAACCATGGAGGAGCTTGAGTATTTAATAGAACAAAAAATCTTAGAACTTCTTGGAGATCCTGATTCTGGGTTGGAGTTAAGGGGGGAATTCAAAAAGGAATTAAAGAAACGCCTAAGCAGTCCCTCCAGGAAGATTTCGCACAAAGAGGTGATAACAAAGTTTGGTTTTGGTTTTGGTTAAGGTTGAATGGACTGAAAGAGCAATAAAGGACTTTGAAAAGCTTGACGAGCCAATAGTTCAAAGAATTTTGAGGAAGGTTGATTGGTTTTCTCGTAATAAAGAAACGTTTAAGTTGTGAGTCGGAGAATGGAGGGTAATTTACACTGTGGAGGGCAGAACAATGGTGATTCAGTTCGTTGGTCATAGAAAGGAGATTTATAGAGTCTAAGCTTGGAGTTGCTGGCCATTAGGTTAAACGTGAATGAAAAAGTCGCTAAATTTAGATTGTAATAATAATTGAAGCATAATGGCTCTCATAGTTATCGGCGCTGGATATGTTGGACTGGTGGCTGTTGGTTGCCTAATTTATGGACTACCCAAAACAAATTAAACTGCCTCACTTACCCCCTTGACATAAATAATAGTTCTGGGCTACAATTATACTCTGATTGGAGTGTCAATGCAAGACAAAGTCACTATTAAGATACCCAGGGAGCTTTACCAAAAATTGAGCCAGATGATAGAGGGGAGTGGCTTTTCCAGTGTTACCGAATTTATTGTTTTTGTTATGCGGAGTTTAGCATCAAGCGGCGAAATAAAGGGGGCGGATAAGTTGACGGAAGAAGAGGTAAGAGCAGTGAGAGAAAGATTAAGGAGGTTAGGTTATCTATGAAGGAAGAAAGGAAAACGATATCTTTACCTGCCGAGGTTTACGCTAGAATAGAGCAAAGAATAGCCGGCACGGAATTTCACTCTGTAGACGAGTATGTAAACTTTGTCCTGGAGGAAGTCCTCAAAGAAGAGGAGCCGGAGACGAGTTTCAGCAAAGAGGATGAAGAAGAGGTAAAGAAGAGGCTCAAGGCTTTGGGTTACCTGGATTAAAGTTAAAGGTGAAAGATTAAAGATTGGAAATGCGAGATGGTGTTGATGCGCTAAGTGGCTGACCGCTGATAGCTGAGCACTTGTGATATGGAAATAACGATAACTTTATTTGTGGTAGTAGCTGTCATTTCCCTTGTTTGTGAATATATGGATGCTTCCATTGGGATGGGCTATGGCACCACTTTATCTCCGGTGCTTTTAATTATAGGATTTCTACCTTTGGAGGTGGTGCCGTCTGTGTTGCTGGGGCAGCTTGTTGGTGGTTTAGTTGGGGGGGTTGCTCACCACAGACTGGGAAACATAAATTTAGACTTCAGGCGTGATGAAGCTATAAAAAAGCGGTTACATGGGCTGGGTTATATGCCAAAGTCCCTCGATTCAAAAGTTATCTTGCTCCTCGCTGCTTGTGGGTTTGTAGGAGCGGTGGTAGCGGTGTTCTTTGCGCTGAACATTCCAACAGTCGCTCTTAAAACCTACATTGGGGCAATGGTGCTGGGGATAGGGATAGTAATCCTTATACGCCGGAATCGTGAAAGCAATTTTTCCTGGAAAGGGCTTACTGCTATAGGGCTGATAAGTTCTTTTAATAAGGGGGCAAGTGGTGGAGGCTATGGGCCTCTTGTGACTGGAGGACAACTAATAAGTGGAAGGGAGGTGAGGAGTTCTGTAGGAAGCACTACGCTCGCAGAGGCTCTGGTATGCATAGTGGCTTTTGTGAGTTACCTGGCAATCAAGGGGGATATTTACTGGACACTCGCTGCTGCGACGAGCATAGGTTCGGTTATATCGGCGCCATTTGCAGCCATGACGGTTAAAAAGGTAAATACAGGTAAGTTGAAACTGGCTATTGGGGTAGTCACATGCCTGCTCGGGGCTTTAACCTTAGCCAAGACTTTTGTCTTTTGATAGAAAACTTAAGGAGGTATTTGCTATGTCGGAGTTGAAGGATTTAGAAAATAAGACCCTGTATATAATAAGGGAAGCCTACGCCGAGTTTAAGAGGCCGGCAGTTCTGTGGAGTACAGGCAAGGACAGCACCACCATGCTCTGGCTTTGCAAGAAAGCCTTCTTCGGCAAAATTCCTTTTCCCGTAATTCATATAGATACAGGCTACAAGTTCAAGCAGATGTATGAATTCAGGGATAGAATCGCCGCAGAGTGGGGATTAGATTTAGTGATAGCTAGAAATGAAGAGGCGATGAAAATGGGAGTCGGTCCCCAGGATGGCAAATTCGAATGCTGCACTAAGTTGAAAACACAGGCTCTCATGGAGTGCCTGGAGAAAAATGGATTTGACGCCTTCATTTTGGCCATAAGGAGAGACGAGCACGGAATAAGGGCTAAGGAAAGATATTTCTCCCCGCGGGACGAGGATTTTAAATGGAACTACAAGGACCAACCGCTGGAGATGTGGGACCAGTATCAAAGCACAACCGAGAATAAAACCCATACCAGGGTTCATCCGATCCTTCACTGGAGGGAGCTGGATGTCTGGGAATATGTGAGGCAGGAGAATATGCCGGTGAACCCGATGTATTTTGCTAAAGATGGAAAGAGGTACAGAAGTTTAGGATGTGAGCCATGTACCTCCCCTATTGACTCTGATGCCAAGACTATAGATGAGATAGTGGAGGAGCTAAAGGTAACCAAGATTGCCGAAAGGTCGGGGAGGGCACAGGACAAGGAGAAGGCGTTTACCATGCAAAAACTCCGTGCCCTGGGATATATGTGAGGTTAGTGATTAGTGACCAGTTTTCAGCAATTAGTATCGACGGGGAGGAACAAATTGCTGCTGAGAGCCAAAGGCTGAAAACTGAGGACTGAGGGCTGACAGCTAACAACTAACAGCCTATTTTAAAGGGGGCGTATGAAAGTAAATGTAGTCATTGTAGGACATGTAGACCATGGCAAATCCACTTTGATAGGGAGGTTGCTCTACGACTCGGAGAGCATTACAGAGGGGCGTGTGGAGGAGATACAGAAACTGGCCGAAGAGTATAAGAGGAAGTTCGAATTTGCCTACTTTCTTGATTCCTTTGATGATGAGCTAAAGGAGGAGCGCACCATAGATACCACTGGAGTTATGTTCAAGGGGGCAAAGAATCTCTATTCCATCACTGATGTGCCAGGTCACAAGGAGTTCATCAAGAATATGCTCACTGGAGCTTCACATGCCGAGGTGGCTGTCCTGGTTGTTGCCGCAGACGAAGGCATCCAGGAGCAGACGGGAAGGCATGCATTTTTGATAAATATGCTGGGGATTAACAAGCTCTTTGTGATGGTGAATAAAATGGATGCCGTTGATTACAAGGAAGAGATTTTCTTAGATATCAAGAACAAGGTGATTAAACTTTTAGCTTCATTTGGTTATTACGATATACAATTCATTCCTGGCTCAGCAATGGAGGGGGATAATATCTACAAGCCATCGGGACGAATGGAGTGGTACCGTGGCCCCACATTAATAGAAGCTCTTGACAGCGTGGAATTGTCCCCCAAAGAGGTAAAGCCGCTCCGGTTTGTCGTCCAGGATACCTATGTAGTCGACTCCGATAAGGTCGTTGTGGGAAGGGTGGAGTCCGGCGTCCTGAGAAAAGGTGACGAGGTAGTATTTCAGCCCTCGAGTGTTACGGGGAAAGTAGAAAGGATAATGGAATTCGAGGGTGAACTGGAGAAGGCGGCGATGGGGGATAGTGTTGGAATCATCACCGATTGTGAGCCCGGACGGGGGGATGTTTGTGGGCTGGTAGAAGCTCCTCCTATACCTACAGAAGAATTCCTGGGCGAAGCTGTGTTGCTGGAAAGCGATTTGAGGAAAGGAGATAAGTTGGAACTGAGATGTGGAACTCGAAGGGTGAAGTGTGAGGTAACGGAAATAAAGGAGAAAATAAATTCCGAAACGGGCGAGGTGGTAGAAAGACATCCCGCAGAGATAACCGAGAATGAGGCGGCAACTATCCTGTTTGCCACTGAACCTCTGGTGGTGGAGAAATTCTCCGAGATCCCTGAGCTTGGCAGGTTTATTTTGGTGAAGGATAGGAATATTGGCGCTGGCGTGGTTCTGGAGGCCGGAAGATGATTTTTGTCTTGGGAATTGATGCGGCTACCTGGACAGTTATAACGCCAAATTTGGAAAAGTTGCCTAATTTTAAGAAGCTTACCGAAATTGGCAAAAGTAAGACAATTGTACTTAAAGAGAAGCCGATATCAGCTTCTATCTGGTGCGGCATGTTCTGTGGGAAAACTGCACAGGAACACGGGCATGAAGCTTATGTTATTAATGGAAATATTGTGAGGAGGGAAGACATTAAGGTGGATTTCATCTGGGACATTCTTGATAAAGAAGGCAAAAAGGTTAAAGCACTGAACGTTCCCTTCGTTGTCCCTCCTTATTCCTTCAATGTCGATTTTAAGCCCGTGGGTTTTGGATTACCCACTAATGAAAGGGAGTGGCAGGAAGAGCTTGACAGGGTCACTGAGAAGACCAAAGAGCTTCTTGCCGAAAAGCCAGATTTGCTTATCTCCGTTTATAGCCTTCTAGATAGAATCCAGCATTTTCACTGGGGAGAGGATTGCGTGCTGGAATGGTATAAAAAAATGGATGCCAAAATTGGAGAGCTTATATTTGACACTGGCTTTCTGAGTGATAGGAATAACAGGATAATCGTAATCTCTGACCACGGATTCTGCTCCTTTGGAGAGGCGAAAGTACAAACGCTCCCTGAGAAAACGGAACATGGAAAGCTAAAGGGGGACCATCACGAAAATGCCCTCCTCGTAACCATCAATTTGGATTATGAAATAGATAAGCCTCAGGATGTATTCTATGCTATCAGGCAAGGATTAACTTGACCTGTTTACCAGGAGCGACGTAAAGCTGGTTAAGTAAACAACTCTAACGTTTTGCAGCCTATATCTTTCCACTACCTTTTAACTTTCGTATCTTCGCCTTAATGAACTCCCTTTCGCTAGGTGTGCTTCTGGCCTCAGATTCAATGTGAGCCATTATTTTGGCTCTGAGTTCTGTTGCGATTTCAGGATGAGCCGTAATTATATTTTGCGTCTCCTTTGAGTCATCTTCCAGAGAGTATAGCTCATCTTGTTTGACTTCATTATAAATATACTTCCACTTGCCTGTTCTTATGGCGAGTATCTTCAGGTTGGTATGCAAGTATGTCTCTGCTCTGCTGGGTCTGTACGACTCACTTATAGCCCCTAGATCTCTTTCCTTCAGTATATTTCCATTCACCAACGGTAACAAGCTACTTCCCAGAAAAGCCTCAGGTTTCGCAACTCCAAGTATATCCATGATGGTGGGAGCTAAATCCAGAAGACTGACCTGTTGGCTAATCACCTGGCTTTGCAATCCAGGTCCGATGATAATTAGAGGCACGTGGATTAATTCGTCGTAGAGAGACAAAACGTGTCAATAGCATCTATGCTCCGTAAATTCCTGCCCGTGGTCCGCTGTTATAACTATGAAGGTATCATCCAGAATATTACTTCGGTTTAAAATGTGCAACAGGGAGCCTATCACGTCATCAATGTACCTAATATTGGCATCATATAAATCAATGATTTCATTTACTTCCTCCGGCGATAAACTACTTGGTTCATTACCTACTGCCGCTTACGGCGCTTGTTGAAAGAATTGCCCGCCTTTCGTCCAGTTCAAACTTTCTTTGCTACAATCAGCATTGATAGTGCGTGACTCTTTTCCTTCTCCGTATGCAATTCGCTGAATTTATCATTTAAGTCATCATCTATAAGAGCAACTCCTTCATCATAAATAACCCGTTGCCAACCAGCCGGGAAAATTAATCTTGCTATGCCTTTCAGGAAGCGTTCCATGACTGGGAATTTTTTACACACATCTTCCAGTATTATTGCTCTTACCCACCACACTAACCTTGAGTAATTTGAGTAATAAGTTTGTCCAAGTAGGCGAGTGTCAGGAAATTCTGAGTTGACCAATTCTAAAAACTCGTCGCAGTTAAATTCTTTTTGGTGAGCTGCGTCGACGGGATGCTTGAGAAAAGGCGGTGTCAAAAATTCCCGGTTCATAACTGAGGTTATCAATGTTCCTCTCTCTCGGAGAAGCCTTTTAAACTCTCTTACAGCTACCTTAGCATCGCTGACATGGTCTAAAGCTCCAAATGAGATAATGACATCGAAAGAGGAATTCTCGAAAGGTATATCCTGCATGTCCGCGCATATGAGTTCTAGATTCGGCTTACTATAGAAATGCTTTGCAATACCGATTGCTTTATCGCTAATATCTATGCCTGTTATTTTCTTGGCACCCTTCGCAAGAAGAAAGCTGGAACCATATCCAACACCACAGCCAGCCTCAAGCACCTCTTTTCCTTGGCAAAAGGAGCTAGCAAAAACGTAGCGGCTAAGGTGTGTTAAATAACCCCAACGAGGTATGTCGCTGCCTGGAACTATAAAATCGCTTTGCAAGCCTAATGCTCTCAGGTTTTTTTCATTTGTAGTTGCCGTAATCTGCTGGTTCTTCATATGCCTCCTCGGTTCTTTACTTTCGCTACTGCGACCATAGTCGTAGGCGTTTTGTACGAATTGTCCCTAATAGAAACGACTTCATACTTCCTATCCGCCGTTTCAGCAACATTCTTCCCAAAGCTCCGCTCTACTATACTGGTATTAAAAGGTTTTTGGAGAGTCACAATTTACCTGCATACTTCAACCTCGAGATCTTATCTTTTATTCTGGTTTTACTTCTCCTGGCTTTCTTCTGTTCCAGATAGGCCATCCACTCAGTTAGTAGATTCTGCAATTGTTTTGCTGTTTCAGGCTTATCTTCTACCAGATTGTGATTTTGTTCTGGATCGCTCTCCAGGTCGTATAGCTCCTCCACGCCGCCATGAATTCGGTTGCACAGTCTACAAAGAGCGTCCTCTTTAGTAGGTGCCTTTATATATTCATACTTCTTTGTTCTTACAGCCATTTTCCTCTCAGCATAGGCTTCCTCGACGTAAACAGAAGAACGCAGTTCCTTACCTTCATGAATCAACGGCATCAGGCTCTCGCCATCAAAGTCCTCCTGAGGGTGCTTTATATCAACTAAATCCAAAATGGTTGGCACCAAATCTGTATGCTGAATAAATCCCTCAACGGCCTTGCCAGCAGGCAGCACTCCGGGATATCTCATGATGAGCGGCACGTGGATAGACACCTCATATAGACCGTGATGGTCAAAATAAATCCCATGCTCTGTGAGGCTCTCGCCGTGGTCAGAGGTTATGATAAGAAGTGTCTGATCTGCAATCCCGTATTCCTTCAGGGCTTCAAGTAGTCTTCCGATCTCACCGTCAACATATGTGATTGCTCCATCATATTCCGCAGTCTGTTCACGCACCGTTTTGGTTCTGGAGAGAAGCTTCATTCCTACGCTTCTCAAGCCTTTGTCAGAAATGGAATAGAGACCCCTCACCTTTTCAGTGTGGTGAGGAATTTCGGAGTAGTTCATGTCACGAAATGGTCTTGAGTACCGCTTTGGGACAGTGTATCCTTGATGAACATCCCAATAGTGAATAAAAAGGAAAAATGGTTTTTTTCTATTTTCCTTGATGCGACCAATAGCACGGTCTGTAGTGAATTCAGCGGCGTAGGTCGGACTGAGGATCATACGGCGGAGTAAAACAAGCCCAGCACTTAATGACAGAAGAGATTTGTGGGGAGCGATTGCTTTTAGAACGCGATTGATGGGGCGAACCAGTTTGATATCCGCAGTACCGCTATAGTAGTCGTAGCCTCTGCGGTGCCATCTTCCCAGCCAGTCCAGAGCAATCGTAGAATATCCCTCAGGCTGAAGGATTTCAGGGAGTAATTTTATGCCACTTTGAATGAAAGCTTTGGCCTCTTCATCCCCTAAACTTCCTCCGTGGTGCAAAATGCCGTGACCGGGAGGATATATGCCGCTGAATATACTGGGCAGAGAGCTACCCGTATAATTAGTGCAGGAGTAGGCATTACGAAAAAGCACGCCTTGTTGGGCAATCTTGTCGATATTAGGAGTTGTAGGCTTGTCATATCCATAAGCCCCCACATTCCTTGCTCTGACAGCATCAATAATTATAAAAATAATATTGGGTTTCATTCTCGCTTCTCGCCAACTCTCTTCACAAGTACCTCCTAATGCTTGAATTTTCTTGTCGGGATAAAGAATTCACGCAAAAAGCCACAAGACCAGGCAATCGCTAATATCAATGTTGCCAGAGGCATATTTAACGCCACCTGGTATGATTTAGTCTTAAGGAAAGCAAAGCTCGCTGAGGATATAGCCACCAGGGATACTCCACCTAGAATAAATATCGCAGCAAACCAGGGATTCAGAACTGCCAGTGCAATGGAGATTATGATGATGATTGGAATAGTGAGGCCGAGTGCAACTTGTGTGGGGGTAATGGTGCCTGATATCTTTCGCTTCATTAATATCTTCCCTAATCCATACCTATACATCTGAGACCACCACTTTCTGGGCGTGGCCCTGCGATAGTGATGAACAATTACATCGGGGACATAAAGTAATTTGTGGCCCAGACGTGTGATTTTTTGATTCATCACCACATCTTCCCCCTCAAACATATCCTCATCTATCGGCATCACTCTACGAAGCACATCGGCTCGATAAATAGCGTTGGAACCATGCGCTCTGGACTCAATGACTCTATCATACATCTTTGTGGGAGCCCCCCCCCCAAAAGAGAAAGCGTAGTCGAAAAGCAAACCTGCAGCTTTACCAAAAGCAGACTCACTTTGTGGAACCAAATTTGGCCCACCTATCCCGGCTACCCTCTCATCCTCAAAATACTTTATGGAGTTTTTGAGCCAATACCTATCCATAACGCAATCAGCGTCCGAGAAGGCAATGAGTTCGCCTTGCGCTGCCTCAAATCCTACATTTCTCCCTGAGACCACCCTTAGCCCAGGATTCGCTATTACCATCGCTCCGTAACTCCCGGCAATTTCTCCAGTTCGGTCTGTGGACAATCCATCAGCTATGATAACCTCCATCCTGTCTTTGGGATAGTCCACCTCCCTCAGGCTTTTGAGACAATTGTCGATTATATCTTCAGCGTTTCTGGCAGGGATTACTACAGAGATAAAGGGCTCTTCCATTTATCATCCAACCCTCATCGCGCAATCCTCTTTCTTATCAAATAGAATAAGTTTTGTAGCCCGTCCCGCCAGTAGCGCAACTGCATTTTACCAATGCGGGCTCTATATTCGATAGGCATCTCCCTCCAGCGGCATTTAGCAAAGTAGCAAGCTTCTAGTTTTAATTCTTCTGAGAGTGGCATTCCATTAGACCTTAGCACCAGGTTATCTAAAATGCTCCTCCTGAATACCCACATTCCAGATTGTGAATCTACCAAATTAATTCGAAATAGCAACCTCGTGGTGAAACTTACCACACTATTTCCGAACTTATTCCGCCGCGACATAGCATTCTTATGCATTTTTGCAAAGCGATTCGTAGTGATGAAATCCAATGTCTCATCCTCAAGCAGCTTAACAAATCCAGGAATCTCTTCCACAGGATAGGTTAAGTCGGCATCAGCAGTAGCGATGATTTCGCCTGTGGCATTAGCAAAACCCGTTTTATATGCTTTTCCATAGCCTCGCCTCGGTTCGAGCACTACGTCAGCCCCGGCTTTCTTCGCCAGTTCCCCCGTTCCGTCGTTCGAGTTATTATCCACCACCAAAATCTGGACTTCGTAGCCCATTCTTTCAAGCTCGGCTTTTGGGATGGCTCGTATCGTTTGCTCAATTGCATCCTTCTCATTCCGGGCGGGAATTACAATGCTGATTGTTTTCATGGGCAAAGTTCTATGTTAGCCTTACTGCCTATTATGCACTATCCATCGGGCTGCTTCAAGGAGACTTCGGGCAGTGTAGTCGGGCATTTGAGGTTCAGGGTTCAAAGTTCCAGGTTTCAAGTTTACGGATTGAGGACCATGGACTGGAGACTTGGGACTAGAGATTAGGGGCTGAGGGCCAGTAGTTACCAGAGCTGTTTTGCATCCCAGGGCTTTGCCAGCATCTATATCCATCTGTTGGTCACCGACTACATAAGAAATTTTCAGGTCAATGTTATGTTCTTCTACCGCTTTAAGGAAAAGGGCTGTCTTCGGCTTGCGGCACTGGCAATCATTATCAGGATGATGAGGGCAGTAGTAGATGGCATCCACCCGGGCGCCATATTTTGCCAGCTCATCTTTCATCTTTTGGTGAATCTGAGCCAGGGTTCCCTCAGTAAAATAGCCTCGGGCAATTCCTGACTGGTTGGTGATTACCACAAGCTTGAAGCCATTTTCATTCAGGAGCTTTATGGCTTCAGGGACAGTGGGGAGGAGTTCAAAGTCCTCCGGTCTGCGGCAATAATGGACATCCCTGGCGATAGTACCGTCTCTATCGAGAAAGACTGCTTTGTTCATAGTTCTATGTTCCATGTTCAAAGTTCAAAGTTCAAAGTTCATCGTTCAAGGTTCTAAGTTGAGCCCGTCTAACGTAGAACGTAGAACTCCCAAACCTGGAACATCCTTATTTGCTTGATTGTATTTCTCAATGGTGCCAATATCAATAAGATAGTCCTGGGACTTCAAGGCGTAGCCATAAACAGGGAGGCCTAGTTCTAGCAACTTGGGGAAGATATCATAGGCGAAATCAGAGAAGCCTTGAGCGGGGATGTAATTGAGGACTTCTTTTTCGAGGACATAGACTCCACCGCTGGCGGGGGATTGGAGTTCTAAGTTCGATGTTCTACGTTCTAGGTTCGCTGTTTTCGGTTTTTCTACGAAGCTCAGGATTTGGCCTTCGGGGCTCATGTGCACTACCCCGACTTCCGTTGGATTTGGTGCCTCAAAAATGACCAGGGTGGCTGCAGCCTTCTTTTCTTGATGAAACTTAACCATGGCTGAGAGGTTGAAATTAGTAAGTACATCAGCATAAAGTACCACAAAAGTGCTGTGGAAGAAATGCTCCATCCTTTTAACGCCGCCTGCGGTGCCTAATAATTTTTCTTCGGTTGAGTAAGATATTTTCACCCCAAAACGAGAGCCATCACCGAGGAAATCCTTGACCTTCTTCCCCAGGTGATAGAGATTTATAGCTACTTCTTGAATGCCGTGATGTTTAAGCCAGGAAAGCTGATACTCGATCAAA
>Ga0315547_1002660_pt1 | contig 12336 bp, 18 predicted proteins | sample SalMarSW160240MG_2_FD_202542 | JGI IMG/M metagenome (GOLD analysis project Ga0315547, IMG submission 202542) | Salt marsh sediment microbial communities from the Plum Island Ecosystem LTER, Massachusetts, United States - Salt Marsh Sediment SW1601-240 ... | reverse complement strand
GCCCATGAAACAGGACTGCTTAACTGGGCGGCCATAATTTTTTTTAATTCCTCTTTATTAGGCACGGATTCCAATGAAACGTAGGAAAAGAGAGGTATTTGAGGATCCTTGAGATTATCTCCTTTGACCTCACTCAACAGACGAGCACTGCTCTGTTGCATAAATGTGGAATGATAGGCAGTAGCCGTAGATATGGTATACGCATCTAACGCTCCCGTGTTACAAGAGAGTTCCATGGCCCTCTTTACCGAGGGTCCGATGCCAGAAATGATTATCTGTTGAGGTGTATTATGGATGGCAACGTGAACATTTCCTACCTGTTGACAGATGCTATCAACTTTTTCAGGCGATAAACCAAAAATGACAGCCATGCTTCCATCTATTTTACGACCTTCATCAAGAAGAATTTCTCCAGCCCGTTTTACAAGGTGAAGCCCATCAGCAAAATCGAAACAGCCCGCTGCATACGCAGCAGCATAGAAACCGGAACTATAGCCCGAGACCTTATCAGGAAAGACATCGTGCACTTGTAATACCTCGGTTACAATGCAGCTGACTGTGTAAATGGCCAATTGAGCATTGAGATCACGATTCAATTCTTCCTCAGGACCTTCAAAACAGAGCTGGCTCAAGGCAAAACCCAAAACCTGGTCAGCTTTGTGAAACATTTCTCTGACCTCAGGGTAGGTTTGGTATAAATCGAAACCCATTCCCACTTGCTGGGATCCCTGGCCGGGGTATAAAAAGGCTACATTATTATGCACTATTATTTTTCTTTCTTTGTATTATTTTTAGTTTTTGTAATCTTTTTATAATAAGTGCTTTAACCGGTACCTTTCCAGGTTATAGATGTTGGGGAGGCGAGCGAGCCCTTTAGGGTGAGCTCGCGGAGCCTCCCCAACATCTATAACCTGGAAAGGTACCAGTTACTTACCATCTTCTATAAATTGAGGTAATTATGTTTGAGCATATTGGAATAACAATCAATGAGGAAAGCGATATACAGGCTTTCTACAAAGATTTACTGGGGCTGAAAGAAATAAATAAATTCGACCTTTTTGAGGATTTATCTGAAAAAATATTTGGCATAAGCAACACAGTTCCCGTTTCCCTTTTTTTCAATGATGACCTTCTTATAGAATTATTTCTAACAGACAAAAAGCAGAAACAGCTTTACAATCACATTTGCATTTCTGTTCAAAACAGGGACAACATTATCAAAAAAGCAAAATCCATGGGGTTTCCTATCACAAAAATCAAAAGGGAATCTAAAGATTACCTTTTATTCATAAAAGACAATTCCGGTAATATATTTGAGATAAAAAGCCAGTAAAATACTCAAGGCTCAGCCCCTGAAATTGTCCAAAATAAAAATCCAGCCTCATCATCATTCCAGAGAGCCATTTAAACAAAAGCGGAATCCAAATGTCATGCCGAAATTCATGGAAAAGGGTCAGATCCGCCCTTGCCTGATAAGGGTATCTCTTTACCTTGAAATAAAACCTTACTTCTTGATGCCATAGATGGCTCGTTTTGTAATGCGCCGAACTAATCGTGGAGTCAAGATTCCTTCTACGTTAATGTGATCAAGCTCAGGAAGCATCTCACCATTGTAAAGAAACACTAATCCATCTAATAAAGGCGGACTCAAATGGGGCTGCATAAAGGTTGCACCAATCATATAAAACGTGGTCCGTGCACCGGCAGAGCCTTGAAAAAAATACCGCATTGCATCCCTATCAGGATCAACCATATTTACCGTGGCAATTCGTAGGGAACGAGAAGAGATAGCTACCTTATTTACTCCTACGATCTCAAAACGGATTTTTGTCACCTTGTCTGTATATGTTTTTTGAAAATATGTCTTAGCCAGATGTTGACCAAGATTGTTGAGTGCATCTTTAAGCGATGTATGGGGAGATAATCGAAATGGCTGAGCATCGCTTAAAAGATACTGTTGGTCAGGTGAAAAAGTATAAAGCTCCATCTCTCCAAGGATTTGAGATGGTTCTTGAGCAACCTTTTCAGAACTATCGAAACATCCGAAAGTCAGCGCTGTTGCCACCATTATCAGTGAAAAAAAGATCACACGTACCATATTCCCACCTCCTCAAAGTATGGAAAATAACTTTAGTCCAAAGAAAAAACTAATCTTTAGGTATGGAGTGTAGCGAAATATTGGCCAGCCAGAGAAATCAATTATGCTTTCCCAAGCGCTTTTCTTAAAGCTGCCCGTGCAAGTAAACGCGTGGAATCCAATGTTGGCAATGGACAATCATTCGGGTCTATAATCAAGGGGATTTCTGTACATCCAAGAACAACTGCATTGCAACCGCGATTTTTGAGCGCTTGAATGACGCTGTTTAAATAGAGTCGAGATTTTTCAGGAAACATACCATTTACAAGTTCCTTAAATATTATTGTGTCAATGTCCTCCCGATCTTGTTCCTCTGGTATCTCAGTGATAATACCAAGCCTTTTAAGGGCATCAGTATACACTGGCCCTGTCATAAGATACTTTGTTCCTAATATTCCAAGGTGTGCAAATCCCTTCTTTTTGGCTTGTTCTCCAACTGTTTCTGCAATATGTAGCCAAGGGATTGGTGATTTGGGTGTTACAAGATCAAAGGCTTGGTGAATGGTGTTATCAGGACAAATTGCAAAGTCAGCTCCTGCTTGTGCAACTTTCCGGACCGAGGAAAGCATAAGGTGTGCAACCGTATCCCAGCTTCCTGCACGTATATGTACCATATATTCAGAAAGCGGGTGAGTGTGCATAGTTATCTCTGGATGTCTATGTTCACCCATTTCACCTGGCGCCTCTGCACAAATAGTTCTATAACAGAGAGCTGCTCCCTCAGCGCTGCACGCCACAATTCCGATATGTTTTGCCATTCCTCGTTTATCCTCGAATTTCTTAAAGCCTATTCGACACCGCTCAGGTAACACAAACAAAATGATTGGTTATCTTCGGCACAGCCTTACTAATGAAATCATCACATAGTTTGCAATATCGTGATGGTCATGAGGTTTTTTTTAAAGTGACTGGTGGAAGGCCAGGCCGGGAGCCTTGGAACGACAGATAAGACCTCATGACCATCATAGATCCTTCTCAGTTATATACAATGCAAACAATAAAATGCTCTGCTTAGTAAGTGTTTATAGTAATACTCCCTTTCATGAACTGAACAGCTCTGCCAGATATGATAACTCTATTACCGCCATCTTTACAAAATAACTCTCCACCCCGTTGTTTCAGAAAGATTGTTCTCCTGAGCAATTTGCTGTAGGAGAGAATCTTCTAACCATTCTTCAAGAGGGCATACAGTAACAGAATTACCCGAAAAAATTCGATTTGAAAATGCATCAATTTGGTATATAGGAATATTCATTACTCACATAAATATCTAATTATTGAATGGATCTATAGTTAACCTCCGGCGAAAGCGGAATCGTGCTTCGCATAAAAGTTCCACTTCCCCGGGCAATTTCCCGTCCATTGGAATCAAGTACCTCAGACTCCGCCACAAAGACATGTTGTGAGCGGTGGACAACTCGACCAATCGATTTCATTTTTCCTTCCGAGATGGGTCGAGTGAGATATATGTTGAACGAAACAGTTAGTACGAAGACATCATCCACCAATGAGCTTACAGCGAAAAAAGCGGCGTCATCGAGCGCCTTAAAATATACTGCACCATGCACAGCTCCCGCTGAATGGAAAAAATCACTTCGTACGGGAATAATCAGCTCTGCATGACCATCACCCACTTGTAATGTTGGTGCATAGTATTTATTACACGGTGCAGAAGCATACATGCGCTCTAATTTTTGGTAATGTTCCTCTTTAGACAATTCTTGTCTCTCGTTTCAGTAACCGGTTGGCCACCTAAAGCTGGAAATCAGCTGCCATTGTTTAAATGCGTCTCTTGGATTTTTTCCTGGTCATTCGATTGCCGTAAATCCTTATTAGCTAAATCATAAAAACGAAAGAATAGTATAGTAAAGCTTGACCACAAAATAATAATCAGTAATTCAGTAATTATGAATATAAATAAATTCTCTAAAGAAAGCGTTACTATTGCGAGGTGGATGAGGAGCTGGAATCCTAATAGTATTATAGAAAGAAGCAGGGCGCTGGCAATGATCTGCCATGTAACATTCCTGCTCATTTTATTGCTGCGATATAATGCCTCTATAGGGCTAAGCCTATCAAGCACCACGTTGAATTCTGCTAATGATAGCCTTGCAAAAATAAACAGCCCGGGAATTATAAAGGCGAACAGACCAAGGATGATCATTAATGAGCTAATAATATTAACAAGTAGTAGATTTACCCAACAACCTAACCCGACCAATAGACATTCTTTTGTATTCCATTTCTCTCCTACAATTATCTTGGAAATAAGGTAGATCAGGCCTCCAGTGTAAATAGGTTGATAGAGGAAATGTACAATAATAGGAAGATGTTTAATCTCTACTGGAAAATTGTAATTAATTGCGTAGTAGGAAATAATATTTTCAATAATTATCACGGGAAATGTAGCATATAAAAGGAAAGTCACTATATCTCGTGCATATGCCCGAAAAAAGCTAAAGGTGTCGATCAAGGGTTTTATTACGAAATTTTCCTTAAATTTATTTGTGAGAGTATGATTCATCATACATAATCTTCGGTTTCGACGGTCTCCTATGATCAAAAAATTATTATCTACTGAACCAGAACTGTGTTTTTCTCACGAACCATTTCACAGATTACTAACCAAAAAAGCTATAAAATAGGTTTCATGTAAAATCAACAAATCAAGTTGTAGTTGCTTGTAGAATCGAAGTATTTAATATATACCATTTTCAGGTCTGTCAGTTGATCACCTAATATCTCTTTATGCCTATTTCTATGTGTAAAATTAGTATTGTGTCCCAGGGATACAATACAGTAAGTTGCCTCAGAACCAATGTCCCGTCTTGTAACCCCAAATTTATATTGAAGCTAAATGTGCCTCAAGAGTGTGTACCTCCTCAGCAAGCCGGTCCTCAAGTAAATCCTCAGTCACTTCAAGATCATACCGAGTTTGGAGGTTGAGCCAAAATTGAGCAGACATGCCAAAAAAACGTCCCAAACGCAAAGCTGTATCTGCAGTAATTGACCGTTTACCGTGGACAATTTCGTTGATGCGCCTGGGAGGCACACTTATATCTTTGGCCAGTCGGTACTGGCTAATTCTCATTGGCTTCAAAAACTCCTCAAGCAGAATTTCGCCAGGGTGGATGGGAGTAAGTTTCTCGTTTTTCATACGATCCTCTTAATGATAATCTGTAATTTCAACGTCATACGCATCGCCGGCTTTCCATTTAAAACATATCCGCCATTGGTCATTGATGCGTATACAATGTTGGCCTTTCCGGTCACCTTTCAATGCCTCCAATCGGTTACCCGGCGGTACTCGCAAATCATTTAATACTGTTGCAGCATCAAGAGTTATCAGCTTCTTGCGCGCGACATGGTGGATATTCTGGGACAATGTACCTGAAAATTGTCGATTTAATATTTTCTCGGTTTCTTTGTCCCGGAAGGATTTTATCATAAAATAATAATAACGAACTTCGGTAATAACGTCAAGCGTTATCTCGAGAGCATTAAAATTAGATTGTTTTCTTTAACTGTGTGGTTCAGGCTGCTCAGGGGCGGCGTGGCTTTTACGCCGACCCTTACAGCAGCAAGATATCATTGCCGTAAGCAAGTGTTTTCTTCGTTACCTGCTTTATACATATTTTGATGTTTTAAAAATTAGTATTGTGTCCCTGGAATCCAATACAGTAATTGTTTTAGAACCAATGTCCCGTCTGAAATTCTGATTCCGCTTTGGAGGGATAGCGTTTGTTTCTCGAGGGCATAACCAGCATAACCTGCTGGAATTGGGCACAGCGAGATTCCAGCCAGGGTTCATGCCGTGTGAATTACATGCCCTTTAAGCCAGTTTGTGAACGCTTCACGAGTGAGATTTCCTGCAGCAAGATCAAGGAATATTTGTGCTTGTCCATCCACAGGTGCCTCAATCTCATACCCGTTAAGAATCAGGAAAGTTTCCATGGCTGCATGACCAACTCTCTTATTGCCATCAGTAAAGGGATGATTCATGACGAGGGAAAAACAGAGGGCTGATGCTTTTGAAATAATGTCTGGATAGAGATCGGTTTGGTCGAACGTAATCCGAGGCTGATTGATTGCAGATTCAAGTGCTTTAATATCTCGGATACCATATGAACCGCCTGAAGAAGAGATGATCATTTCATGAAGCTCAAGAACTTCCAGAAGAGAAAGATAGCGCATTACGCAAGACAATCATAAAGTTCTTTATTCTTAGACAATACTCGATGCATTGCTGCTTCGAAGTCTGGTTCCGGCTGGGCAATGAGATCTTCAATAGTTGCTGTAACGAACTGATCAGGCAACAGACCGAACTTATCTGCTTTTTGTTTAAGGAGTGTGGCTTTTGAGTCCTCAATTTCCACAGTGATTCTTGCCATAACGGATTCCTCCAATTATCACGGTATAGGCAATATAGCACAATATCATCTGGTCTTCAAATCTTTCCTTGTATAACGTAAAAATTATAGGCCTTAAAAGGCATATCATTTATCGTCTCTGCAATGCAATATTCTCAAAATAGATAAGAAAATGAAATAGTTAAGAAGTTCATAAAAAACATTGCCCTCGGCAAATACGGCGTTTTGTCCATTGCCGTAAGCAAGTGTTTCTTCGTTACCTGCTTTATGCCAATTTTGATGTTTTAAAAATTAGTATTATGTCCCTGGAATCCAGTAAGTTGTTTCAGGATGTCCCGGTTTACTGATTTTCCTGTCATTTCAAAACATATCAGCCACTTAGAGCGGCCATACCCCAAATTTAAAATTTCAAAGCTCTGCTGAGGGTGGCTAATGGAAGGAAAAGCTCCAGCGGGTTGTCAGGGAGGGGAATAAACCCAAACTGCTCATAGAATGTTCTTGCCTCGTCGTTTTTAGCATCCACAAAAAAACCTATGATCCCAAGGTGTTCAGATACTCTGAGAATTCGCTCTATGGCATTGACGATCATTTGGGTGCCGAGCCCCTTTCTTTGTAGATTCTTCTTAACGGCAAGTCTGGCGAGTTTTGCAGCAGGAGCCCTGGCAGGATACTTTTTGGCGTATTTCCTGGGCAGTTTCTCAACGAGTATTTCGCAAAAGGCCAGCGTGAAAAACCCTAGAATATCAGTCGGGTTACTGTCCTCAACCAGTACGAATGTCCGGGAAATTCCCTTCTCTATATGCTGCCGTGCGGCGTTCCGCAGGTACCGGTTGAGCTCATTGTTACCGCAATCGAAGGCAGCTCTGTTGTGGTTTCGAGTGAGAGTTTCAATCTTCAACGCCATAGAAAGAGCCTTTGTAAGCTTTGATGGCATGTTTGAGCTTTTCGTTGGGTTCAGGCGGGTTTTCAAGTGCATCAAAGAACAAATGAGCAGATCGTGTTGTCATCCTTATGAAGCGCTCTCTTTCCATCAGCTTCTGTGCTTTCTCAAGGGCAGACTGGACAAGAAACTGGTTAACCGTTGCCCCGCTCAGCTCGGCTGCTTGGGACAGCATATCGTACACATGTAGCGGCACGCGTGCTGAAACCCTCTGATTTTGTTTAGATACTGACATGGTTTGAATCCTCCACAATACAGGTGTAATGTCTTTTTGCGACACAGTCAAAGATAACATCCTGGTGCCAAAAAGGCAACATTTAGTTTAAATTCTGGCGTCAAAATAGCACCTGGAACCTGCGGAGCCATACCCATGGGATGCACCAGATGGCCATTCCGCTACAGCTCCACGGCTATAGGTGATCCCTGTCGCTAGGGCAATTAATTTCAGGTCAGGCCAAGTTATGATATTGATATATCTAGGGAAATATTCCAAAAATAGGTGTTTTCGAGTATTAAACCACCGTTTTTGACCCCAAAATCCTCACCACAAGGAGCTCATAGCTCTCGCCATGGACCAATACCATCCGCTTAAATCGACCCTTTTGAGCCTAAAAATGCTGTTTTAAGTACGATATCAAATTTGATTTTCCAGTCATTTCAAATCATATCAGCTACTTAGCGTGGACCCCATATTACCAGGCGGCGTAGCCGATCTGGTGCAGTGAATGGTTATGAGATTGCCTCAATTTCAACATATTGAAATTATATTAAAATCAGCCATAATTTCCGTTGCCTTATTTGAAATTTGACAACGGAACACAAAAGCGTTAAGCTAAGCCACAAATTTAGAAACATTTTAGGAGATTACAGCGATATGGTAAATTACACTGCAAAATATACCAAAATCAGCTCTGGCTATATGGGACAATTGGTAGAGTGGCCCGAGGTTGTCACCGAAGGCAAAGATCTCGAAGATTGCCGTGCCATGCTCCGCGATGCATTGAATGAAGTGGTTCTTGCATACCGGCAACTCGGCAAGGAGATTCCCCTCGGAAACGCACTCATCGAGCAACTGCCCATAGAGGTTCAAGGTGTCAGTCAAGCGTCGTGACCTGGTTGGACACCTTGAAAAGAACGGCTTCTATCTCCTCAGGGAAGGTGCCAACCACTCCATATATTCAAACGGAACGAAGGTAATTCCGGTCAAACGCCACAAACAGCTTGATCGGATCACGGCAAACGAGATCTGCAAGCAGTCCGGTATCAAACCAAAGTTTTAACTACCCCTTTCTTCATCGCAGCCTCAAGCAAGCGAAAGCCTCATAAAGATCTCCTGCCTCTATGGAGTTGAAAGTCCTGAAATTGTCGAAGGGCGCCAGCGGAACAGAGGTCAGATGCATTGACGGGCTAGGCAAATTACACACCATTGAAATAGTCAATTAATCATGCCCCATTCACTGACAGGTTAGGACAAATTTTTCATTTACGCGTTACCGTGTTCATAAAAAAGACGGCTTTCTTCGATGGAAATTGCGATAATTCTTCACTTACCACTAATGACAAAATAGAAAAATTTCCTATTATGAGCTTTCCAAATATTTTTATATCGAATCCTCCAGCTTTACGTACTCCCGCTTATGTCCCTACTCGCCCCAATTCACTATCTTCTATTGTGATCTGTGGCATCGCAATACCAGATAACTTTGCTTGATTCTCTAATACTGTCTTAAATGTAGATATAGTTTCCGCTTTGTTAGGAAGTGGGAAACATTCTGCCCTTAAAAATGGACTCTTTCCATCATACACACTTTGAACCATCAAGCTCTTGAAATCACCGATATAGGATACTTTTTTTTCGTGCTTGTCGGGAAAAAAATTTTAAATTCACAGCCGTCGAAAGCGATTACCTCAGGATTTTTTATTGTGTAGCCTGGGTTTAATACCCCGCCCCTTGGGGCGTTCAATGCTTTTAACGATACCCCGCTGCTTGCGGCGGGGTAGTTCATTTTTGTGGTTTTCGTAAAAGAGGCAATGAACGAATAATTTATACTTATTAACGTTTCTATGAAATAGATACCACTTTAGTAAATCAGCTTGCTCTCTAAAATCCTTTTTAAAAATTCCAGACAAAGCATCTTCTTTATAGTGAATCCCTGTTTTTTGCTTCCTATCCTCAAAAGATATGATTTTATTGTCGTCCATTAGTATCCTTCATAATATATATTATAAGCCCTAAAAGACATATTACTTTACGTCTCTGCAATGCAATATTCTCAAAATAGATAAGAAAATGAAATAGTTAAGAAGTTCATAAAAAACATTGCCCTCGGCAAATACGGCGTTTTGTCCATTGCCGTAAGCAAGTGTTTCTCTGTTAAGCGCTTTCTACCTATTTTGATTTTTTTAAAATTAGTATTGTGTAACAGGGATCCAATACAGTAAGTTGTCTCAGAACCAATGTCTTATACTTGCCGGGAAAAATGATTGCAGTTAAAACACACTCTTTCGAGTTCTTCCTTTTCCATTTTTTTCGCCCTCAGTTTCTTAGAAAAATGTTTACCACGTTTGAAAGAAAGCCTTGCCATTCATGGCAGGGTGAAAAGCCAATAAGATTGGACAGGGAGTTAAGGCTTCATCTAAACTTTCAAACTGAGTTTACTTATATCTTCTCTGTTGTTTTCTGCCAAATTTGTCTTCAACAATTACCTCATCATTTTCATCTCTTCTGCCTAAATTGTTTTTAAGATAATTTAGATAACCAAACTCGCCCAATGTTCCACCGCTCATTTTCTTTGCTGAAATCATTAACCTCAAGAAAACCTGACCAATCATCTCCTCCTGCATGTTAAATCTCCAGACATCTATATTTTTATTATACAGCTCCAATAATTCTTTTGTTAATTCATCTAATTGGCTTTCATCTATCGGCTCCCCTTTGAACTGGATTGCATACACATTTTTGTATGCATCTCGCACACTGGTATCTGTTATTCTTACATCCCCTCTTACATAAATATCGCGAATAAAAGTTTCTATTTCGTAAGACATAAACGCCGCGGCTGGTTCTTTGAAAATATCATCATATTGACCATGAGGTACACGGTTCATTAATTCAGAAAATTCCTTTTCCTCTGCACGCTTAATTTGAAGGGCAACTCCACTAAGATACTTGCAATCCTCATTGCAGTCTATCTTTTTCAGTCTATTCGCAGCACAACATGTTGGACAGATAATCTTATCAAGGGGAGAACAGTACCTTTTTCCTTTTTTTGTTGAGCATAACCAGCATTTTGCCATCGATCACCTTCCTGTCAAGTTTTCTGAATTACCAAATTACCTAACTCCATTAGAAACTTACCCAATTGGGGTAATCAAGATCAATGTTGAGCTGCGGGGCCTCTAGCAATGAGTGTCAGCAGGCAGAGTCCCATATAAGATCTTCTTGTTTCCCAAAAACTCTTATGGGGCTCTGGTCTGCCACATGCATTAGTTAGGTGGCCTTTCCTTCCCTCCGGAACATATTGTTCCTGTTCCGCTACTGATTTTTGAATACAATAAAGGAACACATCGGTTGCAGTAAACTGGAAGACTGCTTCCTTTAAGGTAGAAAATGGGGTTCATCTCTAATGGCTGCCAAGCATTCCTCTAAGGATAATTCTGGGTAGATCTCCCACCACTTCCCTGTGTGTCTCATATATGAGAGATTAAAACGCCCATTGCCAATGTATTCCAGCCGTGCAAACTTTGCTTCAAAAAATGGCGATATGGCATTTGGACCAGGGCAGGCATACTTCGAGCAGAAGTAAAAGTAATTGCGATACCATTTCGAGTAAATGTCAACGATGTAGTTAAATTGTTCATCTTCGCAAGGGGGCTTGACATGCATAGGCTTTATAATAGAGTTAACAAGCTCGTTTGCCTTCGCTTCCAAATCTGCCTTAACAGCCTCCGGCACTTTAGGCTCGGGTTGCCTTTTAGGGCTATAAACCCATGTTTTTTGTCTTTTTGCCATGCTATCTTTTCCTAATGAAATAAATTAGGTGTATTGGATTTAGTTAGTCACGAAAAGTTCAGCCGCTCTGTTGCCCTCGTCCGCAGCGGATAACAGAGAGGGCTGGGATGACTGGTTCTGCGTTTCTCGATAATTATTGTAATGCCTTCAAGGCTTTTTCGTTCACTATGTTCTTCTCTTCCGACAGGAAAACAAAGAACTTTTTAAGTGCCACCCTGAGTTCATCCGTTGTTGTTGAATCCCAAACCTTCCTCTTCCACCATTTCTTGAAATGGGTGTTTACCATACCTCTGGTAATCTCCTCAATTCTTTCAACATCGGTTTGTCGGCAAATAAAATCAATGAAGAGTTCGACTATGGATATGTGCTTTCGCGCAGTTCTCTCTGAGTATTTGGCCAACAGGAAATGGTGAAATTCCTGATTCAGCTTCAATAAGGACTGTCGAAATGGCTCTCTCTTTTCTTCAGCCTCCTGCATCACCTTGAAAAATTCATCAATCTTGTCACCTGGTATGATCACTTTTCCCGTATAGACTTTTGCCATGCTGTTGTGCTCCTGAATTGTTGTCTATTTAAAATACAGAACGGTCTCGGTTCACTTGCCAATGCCACTACGGAAGTTGGCTAAAAGTAAAAGGTGATGAAATTCCCCAAAATTAGGCAAATTCAACATGCCCGTTGTGGCACCGGTCAATGTGCAACCGATAGCGGATTTTACTCATATTCTCACACGGTTATATGGCCTTTCTAAGATTTGTTCATTTCTCAACATAGGGAATATTGTTATCTTCACACCAGTCAATGGCTATACGCCTGAAGGCTTCCCTGCGATATTTGAACCAATCTTCTTCAATGCCATATTCGTAAATGTTGTCCT
>Ga0315547_1002659_pt1 | contig 12338 bp, 7 predicted proteins | sample SalMarSW160240MG_2_FD_202542 | JGI IMG/M metagenome (GOLD analysis project Ga0315547, IMG submission 202542) | Salt marsh sediment microbial communities from the Plum Island Ecosystem LTER, Massachusetts, United States - Salt Marsh Sediment SW1601-240 ... | reverse complement strand
AGCGACAGAGATTTTCTGGCGATTATTATCCAATAGTTATCTATTACATGCAAGATATGTATGTTTACAGAAACCTTGGGTAACAACTCAAGGCAGTGCAGAGGATTGCCATGCGAACATAGAGCCCATAACGGTTTTGACGAAAATAAACTGCCCTGGGATCACTGTCTGATTCATCAGGCAATTCATCGGCACGGGGAAGTGGGTGCATAATCACAGCAGATTTCTTCATAGCGCGTAACGCCTTTGCGCTCAATGCTTTGAGCATTGCTCTCTGCCCCTATATTACTGCCCCTATATTCCTTGACAAACCCCAGCCACAGGCATAAGCTTGCCACAACATAAATTTAGCCCTTCAAGTCAAGGAGGGATCTTGATTTGCAATTCCAATATAAGATTTTTCTAAAAGCTCCACCAACGCAGTGTTAGTGGAGCTTTTTTACGTCTATTCTTGTGAATGACACGTACTGTTAAACAAGAAAAACGTAACATGAGTCAAACAGGGACTTGCCCCGTTGATAAACTTATTTTTTGTCTGTCTGTATCAACCAAGACCTGGAGAATGTTATGGTATCTATAGCCAGCGGCATTCATGACAATAATAAACGCGGATCAGTAGGTAATTTTCTGAAGGAAAAGATCCGAAAAGACGCGGAACTATCCATTGTCTCCGCTTATTTCACGATTTATGCCTTTGAAGCCCTCAAGGATAAGCTTTTAGATATCAGCCATCTTAATTTTCTGTTTGGGGAACCTGGTTTTATCCGCTCTCTTGATCCTGATAAGGCGGTTAAAAAATTCTTCAAGATCGTTGATGAGCATCTTGAACTGGCTAAGCGCCTTAAACAGAAACAGGTCGCCAAAGAATGCGCTGACTGGGTTCGCTCAAGCGTAGACATACGTTCTGTCAAACAAAGTAACCTTCTTCACGGAAAAATGTATCATATCAACCTTGGCGGCATCAATGATGCCATCATCGGCAGCTCTAATTTTACTGTAAAAGGTCTTGGTCTTGGACAAATCAATAATATCGAACTTAATCTTGAAGTAAACGACAGGCGGGATAGGGAAGACCTTAAAAACTGGTTTGAGGAACTCTGGAATGATACCGAGTTGGTTGAGGATGTGAAAGATGAGGTATTGCTTTATTTAGAACAACTGTATCGGAATAATGCCCCTGAGTTCATCTATTATAAAACTCTCTACCACATATTTGAAAAATTCCTCACAAAACAGGGCGAGGAAGGTTTATTAGAGCAGCAAAGCCAACTGGTGGACACAGTTGTATGGAATATGCTTTACGAATTTCAAAAAGACGGAGTCAAGGGAGCTATTAACAAAATCCTGACACATGGAGGCTGCATACTTGCGGATAGCGTAGGACTCGGCAAGACCTTTGAGGCCTTGGCAGTTATCAAATATTTTGAACTGCGCAACCACAGGGTGCTGGTTTTATGTCCGAAAAAGCTCCGAGAGAATTGGACAGTCTATCAAGCACAAAACGTGAGTGATCTAAACCCCCTTCTTAATGACCGCTTTAGCTACACGGTTCTTTCTCATACTGATCTGAGCCGGGATCAAGGAAAGTCTGGCGACATTAACCTTGCTGCAATCAACTGGGGCAATTTTGACCTTATAGTTATTGATGAATCCCATAATTTTCGGAACAACACCCCTGGAAAAAAAGATGAGGAAGGCAATCTTGTACGAAAGAGCCGTTATCAACGCTTGATGGAAGATATTATACAGAAAGGTGTGAAAACAAAGGTTCTTCTTCTTTCAGCCACGCCTGTGAACAATACACTCCAGGATTTGCGTAATCAGATTTATTTCATAACAGAAAACCAGGATGATGTGTTTCATGCGCCCATGGGCATATTAAGCCTTAAAGACACACTTGCTGCAGCCCAACGCATTTTTACCAGGTGGGCAGAAAAAAGAGAAAAACGAAATACTCGGGACCTATTAGACAGACTGAGTGCAGCCTTTTTCAAGTTATTGGATGAATTGACCATTGCCCGTTCTCGCAAACACCTTCAGAGATATTATCAGAAAAGCCTCCATGAGCTGGGCCAGTTTCCTAAAAGGCTGAAACCCATATCCTTATCCCCAAGCATAGACACAAAAGGCAAATTCCCTTCTTACGACGAGCTGAATGACGAAATCTCCAATTATCAGCTTTCACTGTTTAACCCATTTAAATATGTCCGGCGAGAATATAAAGATCTTTATGAAGACAGAACCATCCCGCATTTCAGTCAGCAGGATCGTGAGAATTATCTCATTGGCATGATGAGGGTAAATTTTCTCAAGCGTCTTGAAAGCTCTGTGCATTCATTTACCCTAACCATAAATCGGACAATATACAAAATTGAGGATCTTGAAGATCGTATAGGGCGATTCGAAAAACTCAAAGAAGAACGCCCGGATGTTACAGTAGACGATTTCAGTGACATAGATCCGGAGGATGAAGAGCTTCAGGCTGCATTCGTAGGGAAAAAACTGAAATTTAGCCTTGAGCATATTGATATTGCCCGATGGAAACGCGATCTTAAACAGGATAGAGAGCAGCTACAGCTCATATACCTCGTTGCCAAAGACATAACAAGCCTCCGTGATGCGAAGCTCAATGAATTGAAAAACCTAATCAAGCACAAAGCCCGGCATCCAACCCGAACCAAAGAAGGCAGAGAGAATCGCAAGGTCGTCATTTTTACCGCTTTTGCTGATACTGCCGAATATCTATACGATACCCTTAAGGAATGGATTACAGATGAGCTTGGCCTTCATGTGGCCATGGTGTCGGGTGGTGCAAAAGGGAACCAGACGACTTTCGGGAGAAATGATTTCAATCACATTCTGACGCATTTTTCTCCAATTTCAAAAAATCGTACTAAAATGTCTTCTCTCCCCCAGGACAAGGAGATTGATATCCTCATTGCCACAGATTGTATTTCCGAAGGCCAGAACCTTCAGGACTGTGATTACCTTATTAACTATGACATCCATTGGAATCCCGTTCGCATTATCCAGCGTTTTGGCCGGATTGACAGAATCGGCAGTATTAGTGATGAGATTCAGATGGTAAATTTTTGGCCTACCGATAATTTAGATAACTACATCCGGCTTAAGACCAGGGTTGAGGCACGTATGGCTCTAGTTGACATAACAGCAACCGGAGAAGACAACCTTCTGGATCGAGTTAAAGATTTGGTTGAAGATGAATTGACATTCCGTGACAAACAGCTCCTTCGCCTCAGAGAAGAAGTGCTTGATCTCGAAGATTTCAATGAAAATGTATCTCTAAATGAGTTTACTCTCGATGATTTTAGGATCGACTTAATGAGGTATATCGAAAACAATCGCCAACAGCTTGAGGAAGCACCGCTTGGGCTTTATGCGGTTGTGCCAACACACCCTGATTATCCTGTAATTCGGCCTGGGGTTGTCTTTTGCCTCAAACAGAAAGGAGATAGTTCGGGAAACGAAAAGGTCAATCCCTTGCAACCCTATTTTATGGTTTATCTCTATGATAATGACCGAGTTATCCGCTATAACTTTGCCCAGCCCAAACAGATACTGGAAATATTGCGCATGCTCTGCTCTGAAAAGACTACCCCTTATGAAAAACTTTGCAATCTATTTGATCAGCATACAAAAAATGGTGAGGACATGAGCCAATATGACGGCCTTCTCAATGCCGCTGTAAAGGCCATCGCCGGAAGCTTCAAAAAACGCACTCTCAGCAATTTACTTTCAGGCCGGGATGGTGTTTTGTCCGACTTGAGCAAACAAGTGGCGTCTTCTGATGTTTTTGAACTTGTGACGTGGATAGTGATAAGATGAGAACGGCAACACAAGATATCAAGTTAGCCATTGCCCAGTCTCTAAAGGAATTTGGCAATGGCTCATTACGTGCAAATGCGACGCAATTGTTCAACACACTTGGCTACATAAGTGAAAAAACTATTGAACTATCCCCTAACACACCAGAAAATTTTATCCATGAAATTGACCAGCAGAACCAATTACGCAAGGAAAAGGCCCTTTTCTCAAAATGGGAAAGTGTAGATTTTATCTTCCAGATCACTGGAGAGGAGATCAAGGCCGGTGGAAGCGGCCAGCTTTCTCTTCAATTTGACTCTCACCAAAAGATAGACAACAGAATTATTGAATCATATTTGTTCCTTGCCATCGAATTAAGTAATGGGCATTACACCCGAACAGAGCTTTCAACTATTACTCGTGAAATCAATAAACTCTTTCCCATGCCGGTACTGATTCTTTTCCAGCATGGGGATGCCCTTACTCTCTCTGTTATCAGACGCCGCCCACATAAACGCGAGAAATCTAAAGATGTTCTGGAAAAAGTCACACTCATCAAGGATATCCGCTTTGATAATCCTCACCGCGCCCATATCGAGATTCTCTTTGATCTGTCATTTTCAAATCTTTATAATCATTATCGGTTTTCGAACTTTATTGCACTGCATGATGCCTGGCAAAAAACCTTAGACATCAACGAACTCAATAAGCGTTTCTATAAGGAATTAGCAGACTGGTATTTTTGGGCCGTCAATGAAGTCACCTTTCCTTCGCAAAATGAGATTAAAGATGAAGAAATTCGTAATGCCACTAATGTTATTCGTATGATTACCCGCCTCATTTTTGTGTGGTTCGTGAAGGAAAAGGGCTTGGTTCCGGATGATCTATTCAATATAAGGAAATTGCAAGAAGTCTTAAAAGACTTGTCCCCTGAGAAAACGACTTATTATAAAGCGATTCTTCAAAACCTGTTTTTTGCAACTCTCAACCAGGAAATGAATACCCCTAAAAAACCTGATAACCGCAAATTCCGAAACAAAGCAAAAAAGGCAGGGGCACGCGACCAGCATTATATGATTCCTAATGTATATCGCTATGAGGATTATTTTAAGAATCCGGATCAGGCCATAAAAATTTTTGCAGATATTCCTTTTCTTAATGGCGGACTATTTGAGTGTCTTGATAACTATGACACTGAACCAGTTACTCGTATTGACGGGTTTTCAGACCGCAAAGACAATGAGCTTCATATCCCAAACTTCCTTTTCTTCTCTGATGAACAGACTGTTGACCTAAATGAGGACTATGGTACTCGCAATAAAGCCTACAAAGTTCGCGGCTTGATTGACCTTCTTCAAAGCTACAAATTTACCATTACGGAAAATACACCCATTGAAGAAGAGATCGCCCTTGATCCAGAGCTGCTGGGAAGGGTTTTTGAAAACTTATTGGCCAGCTATAACCCTGAAACCGGAACAACAGCTCGAAAGCAAACCGGGTCATTCTATACACCCAGAGAAATAGTGGATTATATGGTTGATGAAAGCCTGAAGGCATCTCTGTCCAATTTGGTTGCCGAAAAATTGGCTGACAGCACTGAAGAAGACATAAGAACGGGCTTAGATATCCTCTTTGCTTATACCGAAAAAGAGCACGCCTTTAACGATGAAGAAGTTTCAAAAATAGTTGAAACTGTTTCGGATATTAAGATCCTTGATCCTGCATGCGGTTCTGGTGCTTTTCCTATGGGAGTACTGCACAAACTGGTCTATATCTTAGGCAAGCTGGATCTGGAAAATACCCAGTGGAAAGAGCTGCAGAAACAAAGAGCAATCAAAGAAACAAAAGAAGCATATAATATGGGGAATAAAGAGGAGCGCCACCAAAGGCTTGGTGATATTGAAGAGGCATTTGAATTTAACACCTCCGATTACGGCAGAAAACTGTATCTCATTGAAAATTGTATCTACGGAGTTGATATCCAGCCTATCGCTGTGCAGATCGCTAAACTGCGCTTCTTCATCTCTCTTGTGGTTGACCAGAGGATTGATGATACACAGGAGAACAGGGGCATTCTTCCTCTTCCCAACTTAGAGACAAAATTTGTAGCTGCTAATACGTTGATAGGAGTCGAAGGGCCAAGGCAAGGTAAACTCCCCAGCATTAAGATTCGCGCAGAAATTAATCAAAAGGAAAGTGAACTGGTCAGCGTTCGCCGAAACCACTTCACATCGCGTACCCTGCAGACCAAAAGGAAATGGCGTGCTCGGGATGCCCAACTTCGTGCTGAAATTAGTGATCTGTTAAAAAAGGAGGACTTCCCTTCTGAAACTACCCAGAAGTTGGCATACTGGGACCCTTATGGCCAGAACATCTCGGCAGACTTTTTTGACTCAGAGTGGATGTTCAATGTTTCCAATGGCTTTGATATCGTGATAGGCAACCCGCCGTATGTTCGAATACAAAAGGTTGAAAAGACATTGAAAAATCTTTTTTCCCAGAACTATCAATCAGCAACGAAAAATTATGATATTTATACCCTCTTTGATGAAAAAGGTATAGAACTCTTACGGAGTGATGGATTTTTAGCATATATACAACCTAATAAATTTTTTAATGCCGATTACGGAATCGGCCTGAGGAAACATTTAACCTCTAATAACTATCTCCATAAATTAGTCAACTTTGGTAATGCACAAATGTTTGACACCGCTACCAATTACACCACCCTCTTATTCTGCAAAAAATCTAATAATGAAATATTTACTTATGCTGCATTTTCAGGGCAGGATGTTTCTAGGCAATTTCTAAATTATGTAGCAGGGATCAGGTCAGAAAATACTATTAACACACAGTTTTCAGCAAAATATGTAACCTCGGGAAACTGGGTTTTTGGAGATGATGAAACATTATCCCTGTTTGAAAAATTAGAATCGGTAGGGAAACCATTAGCAATATTTACTCAAAAGACTTTTCAGGGATTAGTAACCGGTGCCGATCCAGTATACTGTTTAGAAGAAGTTGACGGCAAACTTCGGTCGCACTTTCTAAACGAATTTGTCGATATCCCCTTCTCAGATTTAAAGCCCCTTTTAAAGGGAAAAGAGATCCAGAGATATGGCACCAAGCCAAATAAATATTGGTTGATTTTTCCATATTCTCTTTCGGGCTCTCGGCCAAAACTATATTCGGAATCAGAATACAAAAGTAGTCATCCTGAGATCTGGAACTACCTGAAAAGATGTGAGCAGATGCTTAGAACAAGAGAAAACGGGAAAATGAACCATACTCAGTGGTATGCTTTTGGAAGAAATCAAAATCTGGATCAGTTTGAGCAATCAAAGTTGATGTTACAGGTCCTGGCAAAAAGGGCATCAATCACTCTGGATGAAAACAACAACTATTATTTCGTAGGTGGCGGTAACGCCGGTGGATATGGGCTGACTTTAAAAAAAGATTCCGGTTTGAATTATAAATATTTGCTTGGTTTACTAAATAGCACTCTACTGGATTTTTATCTTCAAAAACACAGCAGTGTTTTTCAGAATGGTTATTATTCCTATGCTAAACGCTTCATTGAAAAAATACCGCTTGTTAAAATTCCCAAGAATGACCAGCAAGCTTTCATTGTTTTTGTAAACCAAACCCTCACCACCAAACGGAACGACCCCAACGCCCACATCGCCACTCTTGAAGCAGAAATTGATGCACGTGTGGCTCATCTTTATAACTTAACTGAAGAAGAATATTCCTTTGTTTTGAGAGAATTGAAACTACCAGACCCATTCAGCGAGGCAGCGATCAATTTCTATAGGAATATTGCAGGAGGAATTCTCAAATGAAAAGCAAGCTTCCTTTATCCTCTTTTCAACTCAAAAATTTCAAAGCCGTTAAGGATAGTAAAACAATAGAGATTACATCTTTAATTGCTCTTCAAGAAAAACCGGAGGCCGTGGTACTCTTGTCAAGGCCTTTTCGCCGACGTGGATTTTTCAATTGTCTTTTTAAGGGATACCGGTGAATTTAAGGATAGGCGGACTTTACTATCTGATTGGTGGGTGACAACAAGGAAAGAGTGAAATGCAAACTACTTTAGAAAAACTCCCCGAACGGATGAGGCGTGAGTATGAAAAGCACGGGCCAAACTGTAATATGGTTAATGTAAAAATCAGAAGTCTAAGCAACTATCTCGCTGTTTTTAGCAGTGTATTGAAAAAAGACGAAACGTTTTGGTTCCGTGGGCATGCCGATTTAGAATGGACTATAACACCTTCTGCGCTTCGATACAAAAGACAGTCTGACAGAGAGAAAGCTCTTAACCTGGTGAATATCTTCAAACGGTTTATGGAGATTAAGCTCGAAAAGGTTCCTGCAACGGGTGAAGAACTCAAATGGCTTCAATTGGCACAGCATTATGGCTTGCCGACTCGCTTGCTTGATTGGACTACAAATGCAGCCATCGCTCTCTACTTCGCATGTCTTGAACCAAACAAAAAAGGTCTGGTCCTCGTTCTTAATCCGGTTGATTTAAACAAAACAGCGGATCCTAAAAGGCCGCGAGTTTTTGATGTAAATAAGGATTCTGCCCTGATAAATTCGTATTTTCAGTTGACTGGGGAACTCGACCTCAGGAACGGCTCTAAAACAATTGCGATTCATCCAACCTGGAATTCTGAACGGATTATGCTTCAGCAAGGAGTATTTACTCTTCACGGATCTAAGGTTTTTACATTAACTGGAAAGCAGGCTCCTTCATTGGTATACGTGCCTATACTAAAGGAATTTAAGAAGGGCTTGCTAACAGAGTTAGAGCGTATTGGTGTCTCTGAGATGTCTATCTTCCCTGAGCCAGAACACTTATGCGCCTATTTAAGGAAAAGCGAAAAGCTGTATTAGGAGGATTTATAATGGCAACCTACATCCCTTTTGTAAACACCCTCAGTGACTGTCTACGACTAAAATTGTATCCTGATGCTACTAAACTGCGTGTATCACTTGAAACTATTAATACACTCGGGGAAAAACTTCCCAAAAAACTACCTTTATGGATAGATCCGGCTATAGATGGATATCATTATCTTCTTATCAGCAAAGATAGGTCAGAAAACTGGAAAGAATACATAAAGCAGTTTAAAAATAGTCAGATTTTATCTAATACGAGCTTCTTGAGAAAGCCGGAAACAGAAAAGGTGAAACAATTCGTCACGAGTATTCTGGATAAGTGTAGTAAGTTTAAATCGGCTTGGATTACTGTACCACAATTGCCAATTATAGATGGCACAAGCAGGAATAAAATTAATCGTGCACTTGCTGCTGCAACGTCAGAATGGAAGTTAAATAGTGGCTTTAATGGCAAATTTATCCTACCCTTAATTTTTACACATCAGGAACAACTAAAGGGAAAAACAGAGTGGAGGAAGAAGTTGACAGTGGCCAAAACATGTTATCGAGATTCAGGGGCATTAGGAATATGGGCGGTTGATTCCAGTTTATCAGACCAGAAGGGCAGTGGAAAATATGATAAGCGTTTTCAATCGCTAATTGAGTTTCATAAGGATTTGCAGCAAGACTTTCCAGATGTAATGATAATCGTGGGACCATATTGGGGAATGAACTTAATATTGTGGGCGCATGGTCTTTGTGACTATCCCGCCATTAGTCTTGGTACTGCCTACCAATATTACATTTCTGGTGGATTTCCAAGGCCCCCTAAGACACGGCTGGCAATCCCCCCTCTTAGAAGATGGGCAGTTGCAGAAAGACCACTCAAAACATGGCTAGACGATGTTCTCGAACAGATTGATCCTTCAGATACTGAGTATAAACAATTTTTATATCTCAAAGATAACTTTAGCATTCTTTCGATTCAAGAAACAGCAAGAGATCAAGTAGCTAAATTCTATAGAAAATGGATTGATAAACTTGAAGACACTCCAGCGCCTGGTCGAGCACTTGCATTATATCAGGATTTATCTTCAGCTTATATTCTTGGAAAGCAGCTTAAAGAATTACCCAGAAAAGAGGCTCCTGGACGAGCCCCTGAAAAAGTAGCCCAGCAATTCATGCTTAATTGTCTTTGATTCGAGTACGCCAGAATCGTTCAACACAGTGCATCTGAATTATTTGATTTTTCTGAGGCTTAGCAGTGGGATTGGGTTTTAGAAGTATCTTGCATCTCTTTTTGCTGATGCCTACGATGCCTATCCCTTCGTGAATAAATTCTGAATTTTTCTTGCTATTGATCAAACTCTTTCCGATCTCAAGCGGTATTCCCACGTAAGATTCATTGGCAAATTCCAGATTGCTAATGGCTTGGTGTAGTGCATCATTGATACGGGTCAACTTAAGTTCCAAGGCCACTAACCTTTTGTGTAAGGGCATCCACCCATTCAGTTTTTTGAAGAAACCTGCACGGGTTATTTGCACAAATTTATCCTCCACAAGCCGATCAACTTCAAGAGCAACCCTGTTTTCATTCAGAAAACCGGAAAACTCGCAGTGTAATCTTCGTAACCCGATACTTCTGTCTTCAGTTTTATCAGGGATACGTGACAGAATCATCACGCGTATCTGAGGACCGATGGGCTTTGTCTGGCCGAGCGCAAGCCTTTGTTTGGCAGATTCATCATTCATCGAACAGCCAACTAGATCACAGATCCCCCATGGTGTGGAAAACTCTCTTTTAGTTGCCAACCCTTGGGACGAAAGCCAATCTTCCGCAAGATTCACCATTTGATCTTCATAATCAAATGTCATGTCCTCTGACCTTCTATTTTAGTAATTCGGTAAGTATTATCTTATTTTTTACCAATCCCCTGATAGAAAGCCTTCGACAAAAAGCCATGGCCGCAAGTGGAACCAAATAGGCTATCTACGTAAGCCGATACTAAAATTGGAATCTAAAGAACTATCAGACTTGCTTATCTTTTGTTACGCCCAATTTGGCATGAAACTCTCAATAATCTCAAAGCCTCGGAGTAAATCTGAATGAGAGAAGTATGTTATAAACATCCTAATATTGAATATATAGTATTTGACATCTCTTTACATCATATATGTAGTGTTTGCAAGACTTTTTTTGCTATTGAGATAATTTTCTCCACCTTTATGTCGTCCAGAACGAGAAAACTGTCGAAATCAGGGCAGGAGGTTTCTTATTTTGGTAGCTATTAAATAATTTTTTCTATGCTAGATTTAATATTATAACCCTTTGATTTGTTAATACATAACGTGGGTTCTGTGAAGATAGGGCCAAACCCTAACTATTAACTAAAAATTTGTAAAAGGGAACGTAGTTTCTAAAAAAACTTAAAAGTGAACAATGCTCTGAATTTGCGGCTCAATTTTTTATTTTTGCCACAATCATCCCCTCACCAAAGAATTCAGGTCAGCCCGCCAGAAAGACGGCGGATAAGAAAAATGGCGGGCAAGCCCACTAGAAAAACAGCGGATAAACCCTCAATCTATTGACAACCGCCCTTAAAACTGATTCTAATAAACCAATTTATTAGGGAATTCTCTAAAAGCCAAAATATATTGGTCTATGCAGAGGTTTTTCTGTATAGTAATTAACGCCTTTGAATTGGGGTCGGCTCCCAGATCAATATAAAGCCAAAAGGCATTTAACGGGCCTTAACTTCAATACAGTTCACTTAATGATTGCTTTTTGAGTTTAGATGCTATATGCTGGCCTTATCACACATATAAGGAGGGTATGCATATGGCACGAACAATTGCTGAAATACCAAAGGGAAGCCGCATTACCGATCACATTAGCCTGGGTGTGATTGCAAAATTTTTCCCACGTGAAAAAATTGACAGCGTTCTTGCAGCTACAGGAAGAGCCAGTAAACGGCAACGGGATTTACCAGGGCATGTTGTTATTTACTATGTCATAGCATTAGCGCTTTATATGCAGGTCTCGTACCGAGAAGTGCTCCGCTGTCTGCTTGAAGGGATTCGGTGGCTGCAAGGGCCGAATGGTCATATTAAAGTGACCGGAAAGTCAGGCATCTCACAGGCCCGCAAGAGAGTTGGGAGTGAGCCACTCCAGGTACTTCATAATGAACTGGTTGGCCCCATTGCTGTGAGAGGGAGTAAACGGACAACAAAGGGGGCATGGTACCGCGCATGGCGTCTGATCTCCCTAGACGGTAGTACTTTGGATGTGGCAGACACAAAGGAGAATGAGTTAGCATTTGGCCGTCCCAAGGCCAGTCGTGGTCAAAGTGGTTTTCCTCAGATCCGCATTGTATCGCTCGTGGAAAACGGGACCCATGTCTTGTTCGGCTCAAGAATGGCAGGATACGACACAGGGGAAATAACACTGACAAGAGAAGTGATTGGAAGTTTAAACAAAGGAATGTTGTGTCTGGCCGATCGTAATTTTTTCGGTTACAAATTATGGAAGCAGGCACAGGAGACAGGTGCTGATCTTCTCTGGAGAGTAAAAAAGAATCTCAAGCTGCCATGCTTACGGAGGTTCCGTGACGGTTCCTATATGAGCCGAATTT
>Ga0315547_1002651_pt1 | contig 12363 bp, 11 predicted proteins | sample SalMarSW160240MG_2_FD_202542 | JGI IMG/M metagenome (GOLD analysis project Ga0315547, IMG submission 202542) | Salt marsh sediment microbial communities from the Plum Island Ecosystem LTER, Massachusetts, United States - Salt Marsh Sediment SW1601-240 ... | reverse complement strand
AAGAGCCGGTTCATGGCTCCAGTTCGAGGATACAAAATTAGGACAAGGCGTTGAGGCCAGCAAGGAATTCCTCAGAGAGAACCCCAAGACGGCAGAGAAGATTAAGGGTCTCTTATTTAGCAGTGGGGGAAAGGAGGGCTAAATACCTCGCTCTTTTTATGGCTCTGGCTAATTTTCTTTGGTGACCGGAACAAACTCCGGTTCTTTTTTTGGGTTTGATTTTTCCGGAAGCCGAAATAAATCTTCGCAAAATTTGCGTTTCTTTAAAGTTAATATTCTTTATATTCCGTTGGCAAAAATAGCATTCCATAAGCGAGGAGGACTTTGTCCTCATCATTTAAAAGGGTATGTTTTTTACGTCAATCTCTTCATCTTCTTCGATAACCGGGATATCTTCCGAGGGTGTTTCTTTCCGCGGTTCTTGGCTGGGCGTTGTTTTTCCGGCTGATTTCGGTCCCAATTGTAACCTTTCAGCAACGATTTCAGTCCGCGATTTTTTGTTGCCGGATGCATCTTGCCAGGTTCTTGTCTGTAATCTGCCCTCAATTAAAACTAGAGATCCTTTATTTAAGTATTGAGCAGCAATATCGGCCAATTTTCCAAAAAGGACGATATTGTGAAAATCAGTTTGTTGTTTTCTTTGACCCGACTTATCGTTATAAAAACGATCGGTTGCCATTCCAAAAGAGGTAACCGATTGTCCCGAAGGAAGGGCGCGAGTTTCCGGGTCTCTTGTTAGACGGCCGATTAAGATGGCCTTATTGAAGTTCATTATTCTTCATCGCCTTGCGCTAAAATTTCTTCTAATTTTTTCTCAATTTCCTTCAATTCGACCTTTTTCTCTTTTTTAGGTTTTTCTATTTTGGATTCAATAATCGTGTGGCTGATTTTTCTTTCTTTAACGGGCCGTTTTATCAACATTAAATAACGAAGGATTTGATTCTCCGCTTTTAATCTTTTCTCTAAATCAATTAATTTTTCAGGCAGCGACTGGAAGTTAACGGTCGCCAAATACGCTTGGGATTGCTTTTTTACGGGATAGGCAAGTTTTCTCCTCGAAATTGGGGCTTCATCAACCAAAACTCCGCCTTCCTCTTTGATTGAGGCAACGATTTTGCTTTGAAGATCTTTCGCTTGTTCTTCCGTTGATTCCGATGAAATTAGATAGGTTAACTCGTAATTTTTCATCTTTGACCTTATATTTTAAATTCTATCACATCGCCATCTTGAACTGCGTAATCGCGACCGACTGTTTTTATCTGACCTGTCTCTTTTGCTTTTTTCCAGCCCCCAGCCGCAATTAAATTTTCCCAATTAATAACTTCAGCTCTGATAAACTTAGTTTTAAAATCGGTATGCACCACTCCGCCGGCATCGGGAGCGGTAAGGCCCCTTTTCAGGGTCCAGGCGCGGGTTTCTTTGCCACCAGTTATTGTATAAAAAGTAATTAGATCAAGAATATTGTAGCATTCTAGGATTAACTGGTCAAGCTGAGAGACCATATTCAATTCTTTCTTTTCTGAATCTGATAATTCGGACATCTCCGCTTCGTCTTTTAGGTTCATGGCCAGATGTTTGGTTTCCGGGGGCTGATATTGGCTTTTGCCGTTGACATTTAAAAGATAGATAATTGGTTTTTTGCTTAAAAGATTTTCCTTTTCTTTGCTTTCCAAGTCCTTCAGTTCAAGCTCGATTTTTATTGTCTCAATGTCGCTCTCGGGGTCAATTTTAGCCATTACGTTCTCAACGTCGGGGTCTTCAAAAACCCTGATTATTTCTAAAATGGCATCGCAATTTCTAATCTGAGCCAAAAATTGGTTTCCCAGCCCTTCTCCTTTATGGGCGCCTTTTACTAAACCAGCGATATCGACGAACTCAATAATGGTCGGAGTTATTTTTTCGGGTTTGATGACTCCGGCGATCTTTTGCAGTCTTTCGTCTGGCACGTGAACTGTTCCAATGTTGGGGTTGATGGTGGTAAAAGGATAAGGCGCAATATCAACCTTATTTTTGGTTAGGGCTTTAAATAAAGTGGATTTTCCCACGTTGGGGAGACCGGCAATACCTACTGAAAAAGACATATGTTTATGTTATACTAAATTATTATGAAAATCAATCCTTACATATTTCGTGGCTATGACATACGGGGAGAAGTTGATAAAGATTTAAACTCCGAAATTGTTGAACGTCTGGGTAGGGCTTTCGGTACTTATTTAAAACGGCGTGGGGTGAAAAAAGCAGTAGTTAGTTATGATTCCAGAGCTACTAGTCCTGAATATGCCCGAGCTATAATTTCTGGTTTAAACTGGACTGGCATCGATACAATTAATATCGGCATGGAACTTATTGGGACTTTTTATTGGTCCCAATATTATTTGGACTGCAAGGGTGGTGTTTATGTTACAGGTTCTCATAATCCGGCAAAATATAATGGTTTTAAAATGGCCAATGATTTTTCCGAGACTCTAGTCAGTGACGGTATTCAGGAATTGCGAAAGATAATTGAAAATGAAGATTATGAAAAAAGCGAGGTGCTTGGGAAAGTCAAAAAACAAAATATTCGTAAAGTATACTTTGACGATTTATTAAAAAGATTGCCTTGTAAAAAAGAATTTAAAGTAGTTGTTGATGGAAATTATGCGACGGCTGGAGTTATAGCCCCCGATTTATTAAGAAAATCAGGATGTAAGGTCATTGAAAATAATTGTAAATTAGACTCTTCTTTTCCTTTGGGAGCACCAGATCCAACTTCCATTGTTTTAGCTCAAAATTTAAGAGAAAAAGTACTGGAAGGAGGATCTGACATTGGTTTTTCGTATGACAGCGATGGCGACAGAATTGGCATAGTCGACGATAAAGGGAACATCATTTGGAACGACGTTTTGTTGGCGCTTTTCGTAATTGATGTTCTAAAAGAACATCCGGGGACAACAATTATGTATAATACCCTTTGTTCGAAAGTCGTTGAAGACACAATTTTAGCATATGGCGGAAAGCCATTTATGTGGCGGACGGGCCATTCGTTTTTAAAGAAAAAAAATCAAGAAGTTAAAGCAGCTTTTATCGGAGAATTGTCAGGACATTTCTTTTTTTCGGCTGATTTTTACAATCACGATGACGGTCTCTATTCAACTTTGAGATTATTAAGATATTTAGCAAAGACCAATCAGTCGCTTTCGTCTGCAATTGATGTACTTCCTAAGTATATTTCAAGTCCCGAGATTAAAATATATTGTGCTGATGATAAAAAAGTAGAACTGATGAGCAAAATTGGTCCTAAACTTAAAAAAGATTTTCCCCAAGCAGAAGTTATTGACGATGAAAGGGCTGGTGATGGGGTTCGCCTCGATTTAATTGATAGCATGTTTGTTATCCGCTATTCGCAAAATGCTCCCTATCTTACAATAAAGTTTGAAGCTAAAAAAAGAGAAGAGTACGATTCTTTAAGAGAATATATAAAAAAATTACTCTTCAGTTATGAAGAGATAGATTGGGGTTCGGATATTAATTTAAATATAGAAGTATTTAAAGATTAACTTTAAACCAAGCCCATCCTTTTTCTTACTTCCGCCATCGTTGATTGGGCAATAACTCTTGCTTTTTTTGCTCCCTGTTCCAAAATCTCTTTAACATAGACTTCTCTGCAGAGGAGTTCTTTCTTTTTCCGGCGAAAAGGCTCCAGGGAGCTAATCAAAAGATCCGATAAAGATTTTTTGAGCTCCGCGTATCCTTTTCCTTTAAATTTCTTTTCTAATTCCTTGACCGTTTTTCCCGAAAATAAAGAATAAATCGTTAAAAGGTTTGAAACACCGGGTTTTAATTTTTCGTTATATTTTATCGTTTTTCCGGTGTCGGTAACCGCTTTCATAATTTTGGCTTTTATTTCTTCTGGCTCATCAAAAAGACCGATACGACTTTCAGGCAAGTCGGTTTTTGACATTTTCTTTAAAGGATTTTGCAAACTCATGATCTTTGCTCCCATTTTTGGCAATCTGACTTGGGGTGCTTTTAACAGTTCGCCGAATTTTTGATTAAATTTTCGGGCAATCGTTCTTGCCAATTCAACGTGCTGTTTTTGGTCTTCTCCCACCGGCACAATGTCGGTTTGGTAGAGAAGAATGTCGGCCGCCATCAATATCGGATAATTTAACAGGCCGGCGTTGATGTTTTGTTTAAATTTCTTTGATTTTTCTTTGTATTGAGTCATCCTTGCTAAATCGCCGATGGGCGTTATCGTATTTAAAAGCCAAGCTAATTCAGAGTGCTCTTTGACCTGAGATTGGACGAAAATGATCGATTTTTCAGGGTTGATGCCCGAGGCCAGATAAACTATTGCCTTTTCCAAAATTAGATTCTGCAACCCTTTCGGATCATAGGGTACGGTTAGAGCATGAAGGTCAACAATGCAAAAAATACATTCATTTTTTTCTTGAAGCTCAATCCATTGCTTTATCGCTCCTAAATAATTTCCGACATGCAATTCACCAGTTGGCTGAATACCTGAGAAGATACGCATAGTTTTATTTTAAATGCTAAATTTTACACTCATACTTCAATCACGACAGGGAGAATCATGGGACGTCGTTGGGTTTTGGTAAAGAAAAATTGGCCAATTTTATTTCTGATTTCATCTTTGATGTAAGTCCAATTGACCGCTCCGCCGGAATCCGTGGCGTGGTGGATAATTTCAATTACCTTTTTTCTTGTTTCTCGCAGCAAGTCCTTGGATTCTCTCAGATAGACGAATCCTCTTGATATTATATCAGGAGAACCCTTCACTTTGCCAGTTTGTTTGTCCACTATTGTTACAATGACAAACATCCCGTCTTTTGCCAGCATTTGCCGATCTCTTAACACCACTTCTCCTACGTCTCCAATTCCCAGACCGTCAACCATTATATAATTCGACGGCACCTGCCTTCTTTCAATGGAAATGCTTTTCGGGGTCAGACTGATGATTTGTCCGTTTTCAGCCACTATCACATTTTTTTCCGGCAGCCCCGCTTCTTTAGCTATCTCAGCATGGGCTACCAGCATTGAATATTGGCCGTGAATGGGAATGAAAAAATTCGGCTTCATAATCTTTATCATTTCTTTTAATTCCTCTTTTTGGGCATGACCGCCGGCATGGATATCCATTATTTTGTAATGGAAAACTCTGCATCCCTGACGGAGAATGTCATCTTTTAAATTTTGGACGGTTCTTTCGTTGCCGGGGATGACGGAAGAAGAAAGAATGACGGAGTCTCCTTTTCTAAGACGGATAAAAGGGTGCTCCCTGGTAGCGATTCTCATTAAAACAGCAGAGCCCTCTCCTTGGGCGCCGGTACAAAGAACAGTTACTTTTGAATCGGGATAGTCGTTGATCTCTTTACCTTTAATAATTGTTCCCTTTTTGGATTTGATAAATCCCAAAATTTTGCCGATTTCAACGTTAGTTTTCATCGAATATCCTTCAATTGCTACTTTCCTTCCGTATTTTTCGGACAGACTAATCATTTGTTGGATCCTATTTATTAAGGAGGAAAAAGTGGCAGCGATAATTCTGCCGTTTACTTTTTTAAAAATTTCTTCTAAGTTTTTCTCAATTGTTTTTTCCGAAAGCGAATGATTTTCTTCTTCGGCTCCGGTTGAATCCGAAAGCAAGAGTAGGATTTTTCTATCGGCGAGCATTTTTAATTTATGGAAATCGGTCGGTAGGTCATTAACCGGACTTGGGTCAAACTTAAAATCGGAAGTATGGAGAATATTTCCGATTGGTGTTTCAATAAGCAGGCCGAGATTGTCGGGGATATTGTGATTTTGGTGGAAAAATTCAATTTTGAACGGCCCCATCTTGATTCTAGAACCATTCTTCACCTCGTTTATGTTAAGAGTGGGCAAGTTCGGAAAATCCTCCTGTCTTCTCAATATTATTCCTCGGGTTAGGGGAGAAGCGTGAATTTCTAAATTAGGATGCCAGATTTTATCTATCAGATAAGGAACGGCTCCGATATGGTCGTAATGGCCGTGCGTAAAGACGATTCCTAAGATGTCTTTTTTTCTGTCTTTTAAACAGCTGATATTGGGGACAATATAATCAATACCCGGCATATCTTCTCCCGGCATTCTGAAACCCATATCGCAAATTAAAATTTTCCCTTCTATTTCAAAGAGAGTCATGTTTCGACCAACTTCTCCGAGTCCGCCCAGCGGAATTATTTTAAGATTTTGTTGTTTAGTCATAGTGCCCAGGGGGAGATTTGAACTCCCAAGCCTTTCGGCGCTGACTCCTGAAGCCAGTGTGTTTGCCAATTTCACCACCTGGGCTAAACTACATTATTTTATTAAGATAATTTTTCAGCTCTTTGCCGAATTGAGGATGTTTTAAAGAAAGATAAAGATTTGATTTTAAATAAGCCAATTTGTTTCCGCACTCCAGCCATTTACCTTCAAATTCATAACCATAAACCTTTTCACCTTTCTTTGCCATTTCGATTAAAGTTGTGCTTAAAGTTATGTCGCTTTTTAAATCAAATGAAGTCTTTTTAAGACGATTAAAAACTTCCGGAGTTATAATATATTTTCCGACAATTGCTAAATTAGAAGGAGCTTCCTTAATAGTGGGCTTTTCAATAAAATCTTTAATCTGGTAAACCCGACCGGCTATTTTTTTGCCTTTAATCATTCCATAAAATTGAAAACTTTCTTTGGGAACCCCGTAGAGAGCAATTATCGGTTTTTTATATTTTTTAAACGCTTTAATTAATTGGAGAAGACAAGGAGTTTTTGATTTTACTACATCGTCTGCCCATAGAACAGCGCAAGGTTCATTCTTAACAAAGTTTTTTGCCTGAAAAACGGCCTGGGCTGCGCCAAGTGGTGCTTTCTGAAAAACCTGTGAAAAATGAATTTCTTTTGAAATGTTTTCTAAATTATCAAGTTCCTTTAGAAAATGGCTCTTATACTTAGAGAATGAAGTTTTTTTAGACTTTAATTTTTTGGTAAAGTAATCAATAACTAATTCTTTCTTAGGTTTATTAACAAAAATTATTTCTTTAATGCCCGAATCTCTCGCTTCTTCGACAATATATTGAATAACCGGCTTGTCAACTAGTGGCCAAAACTCTTTGGGCATAGCCTTACTTAAAGGAAGAAATCTTGTACCCAGTCCGGCAATCGGTATTATGGCTTTTTTTATTTCGGTCATCGTTTTAATTTCTTTTTGAATTCTTCTTGAAGATTGACCGAGACAGGATCAGCCTTATATTGTAATGCAAGATAATAAGAAACCCAGTCAGACAATAAAATATTTGAGAAAATTTTGTATAATATTTCTTTACCCGACAGGTCAATGAAACTCGAATCTATCATTTTTTGTTTTAGAATCTCGGCAGTTAGTTTCATTCTTTTTAAAATCTTAGTATTTTCAGCGGAATCGCGAAGGAAAATTACGTAAAATTTAGTTTGGAGATTAGCAAAACCCGTCATTTCATTATGGTTTAACTCAGGAAAATAATTATAAAAAGCTGGAAGCTTTACGGATTCATTAAACTTAATTTTCCAAATTCGAGCTAATTTTCTAAATTTGTCTGAAGCATAAACAATCGGAATCTTATTAATTAATTTTTTCGTTATTATTTTTGCTTGGCTTTTTAATTTTAAAGGTTTTAGATTTTTTTCTAAAGCTAAAACGTTTTCCAAGTTATTTTTAATTATGCCAGAATTAACCAGAATTTTAATTAGAGCTGAAAATTGAAATCCTAAAGCCATTCTCGGTTGGTATCCCTGCGGTATTTTTGCGAAAGGGACTTCGTATCTATGGCAGAGTTCTAACAATTCCCCGCCGCTGGTAATAGCGATAGTTTTTATCTTTTTCTTTCTGGCTTCCATAAAAGAGCTGATAGTTTCCTCGGTATTGCCGGAATAAGAAATACATATAATAAGATATTTTTTATCAATTTGATACGGGAGACCGTAATTGCGATGAATATGTAATCCTACATTAATTTTTTTATCTTCAAGCCACATTTCTAAAATATCTCCTGGCAGAGCAGAACCCCCCATTCCGCAAATTAAAACCTTATCAAATTTATCTTTAATTCCAATATTCTTTGCCACCTCAAGGCCAATTTTAAATTGTTTTGGGAAATCTAAAATAATTTTTTTCATAATCTTACTTCCATGCCCTTTTCGTTTTAATATACCAGTTTTCCACGCCGGAAAATCTTTTTGAGGGGTCGGTAATAATTTCGACGGAAACGCCTTTTATTTGCCCTGAGACTAAGTAAGGGTAATCCGGGCTGTAAAGAAAAATTGCCGGAGCGTCTTCAATCAAGATATTTTGGAATTTTTCTAGGGCTGTTTTCCTTTTTTCTTGGTCTAAGGTCTGACGGGCTTCTTCCAATAGTTTGTCGGATTCCTTGTTTTCATACAGCGCTAAATTTAATCCCGGGTCTTTTGTCTGAGAAGAATGCCAGAAGGGAAAAGGATCAAGAATCATTTCCAGTCCCTGGCCGAGCAGAATCAATTCATAATTCCTCGGCCTAATTATTTCTTCCGTAAGGGTGGGGCTGTCAACAATTTTAATTTCCGTTTTTATTCCCAATGATTCCCACTGCGTTTTTAAATGGGAAGCTACTTTTATTAAAGTTTGCTGATCGATAGTTGTCAAAGTGAAAGAAAGGGGAAGAACTTCTTCCGAATGCGGAGCGCAGAGTTGGTTTAATTTTTCTCTGGTGCTTTTAAGAACCCGGCCGGTGCCCTGACTTAATCCGTAGGGCGTCAATATTTCCCCTTTATATTTTTCTTGAAACTTGATTACCGCTGCTTTCGTTTTTTCTCCAAAATATCCGGTAGTCTCCGCCTCAGGATAAACATCGGGATCTTTAGCCAAGCATTTTTGCAGTTCTTGGACTTCGCTCCCCTGAGAACCCACCTGAAGGTCGTTTTTGAATTGAAAAGCCGGCTCTTTTTTAATAACCTTTTCCCTTATCCCATTTCCTTTTTCAATAAATCCGGCCTCGTCTAAAATTTCCTTAGCTCTCTCCGCGTTAAACTCATAGATTTTTGAAGGATTTTCAAACCCGTAAATGTTGGGCAGAATCGGCGAATCTATTGTTTTTGCCTCAGCCGAAAGGATTTCGTTGACGATTTCCTCTTTGTCCGTTCCATAATTCAGGGCTTGTCTCACCTTCTTATCGGCCAAGATTTTTGACTTCTCCGGGTTTAAAAAAACAGCAAAGTACCTTGGCATTAAAAGGCGATAATCTGAGAAATTATTTTCCCTTTTTAATTTTTGATATTTTTCCGGCGAAACAAGGGAAAATCCATCAATCTGGTTTGAATTAAAAGCGGAAATCAATTCGTCTTCATTCTCAAAAAAAGAAAAAACGATTCTTTGAATATGCGGCAAATTCCCGTGGTAATTGGGGTTTATTATCAATTCCAGGGATTTTATGTTGCCTTCTTTGTCTTGGACAATCTTTTTCATCTTATAGGGACCGGAGCCTACTGGTTTCAAGTTATAAATTGACAAAGGAAAATTCTGGTCGGATATTTCTTCCCAGATGTGCCTGGGCAGGATTTTTAAGACGGTGTTTTCCAAAAATACAACCGAAGGGTTGGCTAGTTCAAAGCGAATTCCCAAATCGGAAATTTTTTCCGTTTTTACTCCCAGCCAGCTCGCCCTAATCGGGCTTTTAAAGGAGGGATTTTGAATTACTTTAATGGTGAAAACTACGTCATCGATTGTAATCGGTTTTCCGTCCGCCCAGAGAAGATTTTCTTTAAGATAGAATTCAAAAATTTTCCCTTCTTCGAGAATTTTATACTCTTTTGCTAAATCGGGGACAATTTCACCCCTTTCGTCATATTTCATTAATCCCGCATAAATTAATTCGGTTAAATCTCTGTCAACATCGTTAGTCTGAGCGTAAACGGGATTGATATTGCGGGGAGATCCGATTAAACCTTCAATGTAAGTTCCCCCCTTGGTCGGCACAACCTCGGTGTTTTTCAAGTAAAAACTATTGGAAAGAAAAACAAAGCTGCCAACGCCCAAAAATAAAAAAACAAAGAAGATATTTTTTTCTTTTTTGCTCAAGACCTTAAAGAATTGCCCCCACTGGGACCGGGTGGGCCACTTGGAGAATAAGAAAGACATTTAAAAAATGAGATTTAACAGAGCCAGAAGAATAAATAAAACTCCGCAGGCTATTGTCGCCCAAAGAATTTTTTTCTGGATGCCTCTTCTTGTAGCATAGAAACCTCCTTCTTGACCGAAGGCAGAACCTAAAGCTGTTCCTCTTTGCTGCAGAAGAATTAAAATGACCAAAAATATAGATACTATAATTTGAGCCAAAGGTAAGTATTGCTGCATTTTATTCTTGGATTATCGTTTTTTTTGAAGAAGAGAGCCCTAGGAAATAGCTAACCAACCAAACAATTAGGGTGGTCCAAAAGAGGGGAATGAGTCCCTGGATAATCAATTCTGGGAAAATAATGTCCACAAACCAGATTAGCCCCATATTGACCACCAGGCTGAAAAGTCCGAGAGTTAAAATTCTTAAGGGCAGGGTGATTATTTTTAAGATTGGCTTGATGAAGAAATTAATTAGCCCTAAAAAAGCGCCGGCCATTATTAAATACTTGATTTCTCCCGTAAAAGCAACCCCTGGCACGAATTTTACGGCCAGCCAGAAGCTTAAAATTCCGCCAACGATCTGGAAAAAAAGTCTAGCCATACGCTTTTATCAGTATAGCAAGTAAGGTCTATTTTATCAAGTTTTTAATTCTCAATTTGTGATGATAGGCAATAGCGAATCTATGGGCTTCGTCGCGAAGTTGCAGTATCAAATTAAAGATTTCTCTCGGCAAACTTTTGAGCGAAATCGGCTTTTCCTTTCCTTCAATGTATAATTCGTTTTCTCTTTTGGCTAAAGCCATAGTTTTAGTTTTCAGCTGGCGGCGTTTGACGATTGGGATGGCAGCGTTTAACTGGGCCTTGCCGCCGTCAATCAAAATCAGGTCTGGCAATCCCCATTCTGGATGGTTGAACCTTCGAGATAAAACTTCTTTTATCATCGCCACATCGTTTGGCTTATTGGTGAGTTTGATTTTGAATCGGCGATAAAATTTTTTTTCTGGCTTTCCGTTGATGAAAGTAACCATGGAGCCCGTAGCTTCCTGTCCCTGAATGTTTGAAACGTCATAGGCTTCGATCCTTTGGCTTCCAAAAAGGCAGGGTGCCAGGCATTGGCCCAAATAATACCAGAGACAGGGTTTTTTCGGCAAGGTCTTACATGTGCGATAGGGCGAGCGTTTTCTTAATTCTTTCAAGGTTTGTTTTAATTCCTTGCCGTCGACAAATGGTCCGACATATTCGGTATTTTTGTCTTTTGTCTGGTGCGTTATAAAAATTCGGGGGAACTCTTCCTTGGTAATGCCAATATAAAAATAGTTCTTGTCGTCTTTCCAAGCAACGTTGTATTTTGGCTGATATTTTTTAATTAATTTCGCCTCAAGAAGAAAAGCTTCAATTTCAGAGTCGGTTTTGATATATCCCATCCGTCCGGCCAATCCCAGCAGATCTTTGTGTTGTTTTACCCTTTCCTTAATATTTGCTGCTTTGCCGATGTACAAAATCTTCCCACCATTTTTGAAACAATAAACGCCGGCGGTCCCTGGCAACCCTTCGATTTTATTTAGAAATTTGAATTTATCCATAAAATAATGGCGAAATTTCCCCCGACACTTTATTCTATATCTTTCTTGAAAATTTCGGAAATTTAAGATATAATATCTAACTATGCTCGGAGACTTTATCAAAATTCGCGGCGCCAGAGTGCACAATTTGAAAAGCGTCAATATTGATATTCCCAAAAACAAACTGGTGGTCATTACCGGAATCTCGGGGTCGGGCAAATCATCTTTGGCTTTTGATACTTTATACGCAGAAGGCCAGAGAAGATACGTTGAGTCATTATCTTCTTACGCTCGGCAATTTTTGGGCGTGATGCAAAAACCTGATGTGGACTCCATCGAAGGAATAAGTCCCGCAATTTCAATTGACCAAAGAAAGGCGGCTCACAACCCCAGGTCTACCGTCGGCACCGTTACGGAGATATATGACTATCTCCGTCTTCTATTTGCTAGAATTGGCAAGCCCCATTGTCCAAAATGCGGCAAGCCAATTTCACGCCAGACGATAGACCAAATCACGGCTCAAGTTCTAAGATTGTCTTTAAGAAGAGAAATCGTTATTTTAGGCCCCGTGATTCGAGGCCAAAAGGGAGAACATCGGGGTATCCTGGAGGAAATTCAAAGAGGTGGGTTTGTCAGGGTGAGGATTGACGGCATTATTTACAGGACCGAAGAGGCGTT
>Ga0315547_1002650_pt1 | contig 12366 bp, 8 predicted proteins | sample SalMarSW160240MG_2_FD_202542 | JGI IMG/M metagenome (GOLD analysis project Ga0315547, IMG submission 202542) | Salt marsh sediment microbial communities from the Plum Island Ecosystem LTER, Massachusetts, United States - Salt Marsh Sediment SW1601-240 ... | reverse complement strand
TATTTATTACGGTAACATCACTTAAAGGGAAATACAACTCATCTGTAATGTTTATATCTGAAGAACCAGTGAACGTAACGGTCCCGGTTTGATTTCGCATCTCAATGTCCTCGATGGTAAAAGTTCCTTCGTTTGATATTGTAAAAGCCGAGACATCAGTTATAAAAAGGATTTTAGCTTCGGATTGACTATTCGAGTTCAGAATCCCACCTGATTCAACCGAAACAGTACCGTTGTTATTTATTTGCAAATCAACATTGATGTTGCTCCATCTCAGCTCCCCGCCGGAATAGATAGTAAGGTCCATGGCATCACCATCAGAATCCATCAGAACGGTGTATCCGTTTTCAATATGCACCGTACCAAATGCATCCGGAACACAATTGCATGGAAATCCCCCGGAGGAATTGGACCAGGTTGCACCGTCACTCCACAACCCATTATTTACTATCGCATAATATTCTGTCCCCGAATACTCACTGATCGTAACATTATCAAAATTATAGTAACGGCCAGCCTGGGCCTGAATGTGATAAATTCTGATGACTATCTGAACCGTACTGCCACTCAGGTTTATTGCTGTTGCCGTTGTGGCGGGGAAATTACCGGATTCAGTATGAAAAAGGATCTCAGAACCGCCATCCAGTTTGTAGTATAACTCAATGTAGTTAAAGCCCAAATGGTTACCCGTTTCTGAAATATCAACATCAATACTTATCGTTGAATAAGAAGATATATCAATGACCTCAGATAGCCATATGCCTTCGCCATCGATATCCTGTGCGTGAAATTGTTGTCCAATCACTTCAAAATAATCACCAGCATCTATTGTACAGGCCGATACATCCCTGTTCCAGGCAGTCGGTCCAACATCAGTAATCGTATTGTCCGGCAAATCATTAAAATCCTCTAACCAGATTGTTTGGGAAAACAGATTAGTCCCTAAAAAAAAGAGTAAGAATATTAATTTGAAAAGGATTATATTATGCTTCATACCAAGGTGACAGTAATGCTTACTAAAATGCAATTAAATATCAAAATAAATTAGTTCATACTATTCTACCACTTAAAAGGTTGCCACATTTTGAATGCTTTAACCACCAAAATAAGGGTGTCCATCAATTTCAGGTTTTAAAAAAATCCATGCAAGATAGTAATTAATCCATTACGATATTTTGTCCGAATTTCTTCATAAATTATGAAAAGAAGTCGCAGAAGTAAAGAATCAATCCATCCTGTTTTCTACTTTTATTACCACTATTCGTTTCATATGACTATATATAAGCTACATAGGTTGCTTCCCAAATGGTTTGAGCAACTATATCTTTCCGCTTAAGAATCAATATATTATACGGTCAAATCATGTGATATTACACGAAATCTTCAAATTTTTTGATAAACAGCCCAATTTAATAGGTGAAAATCAAAGATTTAGCTATAAAAGGGAGCGTCCCGGAAGGAATTAGCGGTTCGAGTAGGGTCTAAGCAGGCAATTTAACCAATTTGAAGGACTTTAGCTCCCCTGATCTTTCTTTCTTTCAGTTCCATCAGGGCTTTGTTGGCATCTTCCAGTCGGTATTCCGTTGTTTCGGGTTTGATCTTCATCTTGTCCGCAAGCAGCAGGAATTCCCGTATATCGTTGGTGCTCACATTCGCCACACTTTTTATCTCCTTTTCCATCCAGAGATCATCGGGATAATCGAGCTTCAACAGGTACTCCTTGTCAACCTCCTCTTTGCGGATCGCATTGATGACCAGCCGTCCGCCCGGAGTAAGGTTCTTCAATGCCTGGACCACCGGTTTCCATACCGGCGTTGTATCGATAATGGCGTGCAGTTTTTTCGGTGAGGTTTCCTCTGTATCACCAGCCCATTCCGCTCCGAGATCCAGGGCAAATTGCCGCTCCTCCGGGCTTCTGGCAAACACATGAATCGTTGCTCCCGGGAAGAGGTGCTTTGCCATCTTTAGGACCAGATGACCCGAAGCACCAAAACCGGTCAAGCCCAGATGCTGGCCATCCACCAGATTAGACAACTTCAGTGAGCGGTATCCGATTGCCCCTGCACAGAGTAGCGGAGCTGCTTCAACATCGGAAAAGAAATTTGGGACAGGAAAGGCAAAGTCTTCCCGAACGGTCATGTATTGAGCATATCCACCATGTATATCCCTGCCGGTAGCTTTAAATTCAGGGCATAAATTATCATTTCCAGAAAGGCAATATTCGCAGGTTCCACAGGCTGAGCCGATCCATCCTACACCCAGCCTGTCCCCCATTTTGTAACGGTTAGCTCCTGTACCGCTTTCCACAACGGTACCAACTACCTGATGACCCAAAACCACCGGGAAATGAGGGGGTGGTGTCCTCCCTTCAATCTCATCCAGTTCGGTGTGACACACCCCGCAGGCTGTAACCTCCAGGAGAATTTCTCGTTCACCCGGCACAGGATCGGGAAAGGTCATCAATTCCAGTGGATTGTCATTATCCGACAGATCGGTAACCTTATTCAAAACCATTGCTTTCATGACCAGCGCTTTTGTTTGAAAATCCAAGGTAAAATAACGAAAATTACCAGAATTTGAAAACGGGAAAGGATGGATATTTCCAATCCTATCAAAAAAACAAGGGTCTTTTAAAATGGAAGTTATTAGGTTATGCCATAGGCCTGCCTGCTGCAGGCAGGCATCCCTGCGGGAGTAGTTAGTGAATTATTGAGTGTATTGGTATTAATCTTTGTCCCAATGGTACTGAAAAAAATTCATTCACCTTTGTCTAAAACCATTCCACCTGCTCTTATACTTTTCAATCAGACACCTCAATAACTCAATAACCCAATAACTCAATAACATTATGTTCATCACTCACCACTCACCTCTCATTTCTCTCCTTCCCTGCGTCCCGCAGTCACAAAGTCACCCCCTCTCATCGTCTTTCTTTTTCCCAAATACCATTTGTTTTATTATATTTAACACCCTGTCATCCTGACTGATTTTACAATCTTAATTTTTAATCATACGATATAACCATGAAAAACAGACTTCCCTTTGTATTCCTCATTTTTTTTATGATCCATCCGGGACTTTCTTCCCAGGATTCGCTTGATAACCTGATCCCTGTCCGGGGATTCTGTATTTCAGCGCCAGAACCTGATCAGTTGAAACCGTTTATTCAATTTATCGAGAACGAATTGGCACCGAGAAAAGTCAACACCCTCGTTCTCATGGTTGACTGGAACTACCAGTATCAATCCTTTCCCGAATTGCAGGATTCAATTGCCCTGTCGGAATCTGATGTGAAACAGCTTGTCAAAGCATGCAGAAAACATAATATTGAACTGATCCCCCAGATCAATTTACTTGGGCATCAATCATGGCACTCAACAACATCGAACCTGTTGCTTCACTTTCCTGAATTCAATGAAACACCGCACATCGAGATGCCAGAAGAATACAAATGGCCCAATGAGGATGGATTATACTGTCTCAGCTATTGTCCGCTTCACCCTGAAATTCATGATGTTGTATTTGCTGTAATGGATGAGATCATGGATGCATTTGAGGCAAAAATCTTCCATGCGGGAATGGATGAGGTGTTTTATATCGGTGATGATAAATGTCCCAGATGCAGAGGCAGGGACAAGGCGGAACTATTTGCCGGGGAGGTCCGGCTCATCAGGGATCACCTGGCACAGAATGACCGGGAATTGTGGATCTGGGGTGACCGTTTAATCGACGGTGCAACAACTGGTATGGGAATGTGGGAAGCCAGTATGAACAATACATACAGAGCCATCGACATGATACCAAAGGATGTGGTTATCTGTGACTGGCACTATGAAAGGCCCGATCCCACTGCAGTGTACTTCGCAATGAAAGGATTCAAGGTTGTAACCTGTCCATACAGAAAATCGGACGTTGCTGTCGAACAGATGAATAATATGATAACCTGGCGACGGAATTCAACTACACAGATGAGTGAAAGATTCCTGGGAATGATGCAAACAGTCTGGTCCGATGCAGAGGTATTCCTGGATCAATTTTATGGCAAACGACCCCTAAGAAATCAGGATGAAAATAGTGTTGTCTGCTTTAATAAACTCTTTGAGGCAATGAATACAGTCAAAGATACAACTGAATAATTACGCTTTAACTTTCAATAACCTGTATTTTCCAATGAACAAACTATCTGGCAGGATCGGATCCATTGATGTTTTCAGGGCATTGACCATGCTGTTAATGATTTTTGTGAATGATCTCTGGACCCTTAAAGATATCCCATCCTGGCTTGGACATGCTGCTGCAGATGAGGATGCTATGGGACTGGCGGATGTGGTTTTTCCTGCTTTTCTCTTCATTGTCGGGCTGTCCATTCCCTTTGCGATCAATAACCGTCTTAAAAAAGGTCAAACCATCTCACAGATCTCCTTTCATATCCTGCTTCGTTCTGCAGCACTGATCATTATGGGTGTGTTCCATGTCAATCTGGAACATTACAATTCAGAACTGGCTTGGATGAACAAATACTGGTGGGAGATCCTGATCACCATCGGTTTCTTCCTGATATGGAACAGCTATCCAAAACGGGCAGGAGCGATCAACCAACTTTTCATCGGACTCAGGATTACCGGAATTCTGCTTCTAATCTTTTTAGCATCAATTTACAGGGGAGGTACAGCGGAAGAACCGGTATGGATTCGCACTTACTGGTGGGGTATCCTCGGTCTGATCGGTTGGGCGTACCTGATCTCATCATTCATCTATCTCTTTGCCCGAACCAACCTGGCGATCATCATTGCCGGGCTGGTCTTTTTCAATCTGTTTAACACGGGAGTCTTTGCCGGATGGCTGGATTTCCTCTCCGGAGTAAAAAAATACATCTGGATCGTTGGTGATGGTTCCATGCCAGCCTTTACCATGGCGGGAGTTACCGCCTCAGTAATTTATATAAAGCTGAAGGAGAAGGCAACTGCAATGCAATTTTTACTGGCCATGCTTGCCCTGGCCATTATCATGTTCGCTTTTGGTTTTGGAACACGTCCACTCTGGGGAATCTCAAAGATCAGGGCTACCCCTGCATGGATCGGTATCTGTTCCGGGATCAGTTATCTCTTTTTCGGTATTCTCTACCTGCTCATTGATATCCGGAACGGAAGAAAATGGTTTTCACTCATTGATGCAGCAGGTACCAGCACTCTCACCTGTTATCTCATTCCCTACTACTGGTATTCTGTCCTGGCACTGACCAGCATATCGCTGCCGTTAAGTTTACGAACAGGACCGGTCGGGATCATAAAATCCGTTCTGTTTGCCCTGCTGATCGTTCAAATTACCGGAGTTCTTGAAAGAATCAACATTAAACTTAGGATTTAATATCCTTAAAGACTCCTGGATTTATGTTCAACGATTTTACTAACTTTATTCCATAATTGAAATAAAGGTATACAATGCAGCATAAAATCAGAAACGTTATCGCTGTGGCCTTTGTCCTTGCGGTAATTATATTTACCATACTTGCCCTGCTCTCCATATGGGAAATTGTGGCGGATGATATCATCTGGAAATCCCTCGGCACACTGGTTGTTCTTGTGGTTTCTGCAGCGCTCATTTTTGGTATTATCAAACTGGCTGAAGTGCAGTATTCGGGGGAGAGTATGCCGGTAAAGGAAAAGGAAGGGTAGAATTTCGAATTTCAAACTGTGGGTACCCTGCTCAACTATGTCGTTCCCACCCTGACGATTCCTAACCGAGGACTAGGCCCTGACCGGCTGAAAGGAGCATCAGGGGAATCGAGCACCTTTGCCCCGATTTTTCCATAGGAATCGCTTCGCGTAAATGCGGGGTACGACTCTTGATCTACCAAATACTCGTCGCCCAAACTTGAGTCACCCAGACCGGGTCGAGCGACGAGAAAAGCCGGTCGTGCCCAGACACTTGACGTGCATAACTTGCCATGCTCCGATTTCTCCCACAGGGATACCTTTGGTAAGATCGGGGTATGACTTTTATATACTCGCAACCCGAACTGAAGTCGGGTTGCGAGGGGGTTGCATAAATAGGGACAGCTACCGATTTAAATTATTAGCTTATAAACAAAGAAGCTGTCCCTGTTTACCCACAGTCGTAGTACGAGAGCGTTGATCCTTATGGGTGTTTCTTGATTGATTCTCTCTTTTTTATTAGATTTACCTGATACAACACTTACCCTGATGCAAAAGAAATCCAATTCATTCATTCAGTTCTGGCAGGAATTAAAAAGACGAAATGTCCTTCGGACACTGGCGATCTATGCAGGCACTGCTTTTATAATCCTTGAAGCAGTGGATATCATTTTCCCCCGCTGGGGATTGCCGGATTGGTCCGTTAATATCGTTCTTTACCTCCTGATCATCGGTGCAGTCATCACTATGATCATATCCTGGATATACGATATAACTCCGAAAGGCATCATTAAAACAGAGCCTTCAGAATCAGTTATAAAGGAGCAGGAAGTAACACTTAAAGCACGCAAAAGACTAAGAACCAGTAATATGTTCATTGCTGTTCTTATCGTTATTATTGGTATCCTGCTATATCCCAAAATTTTCAAAGATGATTCGCCACTCAGTGGAACAAGGAAAAATACAATCGCTGTCTTGCCCTTGAAAATTATTGGAGAAGCTTCTGACGTTAAACATTTTGCCAGTGGATTGGTTGAATCTCTTACCTATATGCTCACGAAAGTGGGTAATGCTCAGCAATCGTTTTCTGTAATTCCTGCCAGTGAAATTCTTGAATCGATTACTGCAAGTGAAGCCAGACAACAGTTTGGAGCTTCCATGGTTATTTCCGGAAGTATACAAATGGATGGTGAGACCAGTCGATTAATCCTTAATTTAATTGACACGAAAAAACAACACCTGATAAGTTCAGAAAAACTTGATTATCAAAAGGATAATAATTTAATTCTACAGGATGAAATTATCCTGGTGATGGTTGATATGTTGGGGTTACAGATGGAATCTGAGACGTATAACATCTTAACTGCGGGTGGTTCAAAATCATTTGAAGCCAATGAGCTTTATCTTCAAGGTCGGGGTCTTTTACGTGAAAGTCAATCCGTGAAGGAAATTGATGATGCAATTGATCTTTTCGATCTGGCTATTAAAAAGGATTCATTATTTGCATTGGCATATGCCGGTTTAGCGCAGGCATTGACCGTTAAATACCATTACACTTCTGATATCAAATGGGCTGATGAAGCCTTGAATTACAGTCGCAAAGCAGTAGAGTTAAATGATCAGGATCCCTATGCATTGATCTCGCTGGCTTCCGCACTGGTTGACAGAGGGGAATACGAAGAGGCTCATGAACTCTATCGCAAATCAGAAGAACTGGACTCTAATAATAGCCTGATATACACAGAATTGGGATATCTCTATGAAATGGAGCAAAAATATGATACAGCCGAAAAATATTATAGAAAAGCGGTTTCTAAAGCCCCCTCTTCTTTTCATCCCTATTATTATCTTGGGGTATTTTATTACTATACATCCCGGTACGATGAGGCAATTGCAGAGATAAAAAAGGGATTGCTCATTGCCCCGTCAAATCACAACCTGCTAAATGTTCTTGCCGCTTGCTATGTAACAAATGAAGATTTCGATGATGCGATTATTGTCTTCAAACAGATCATCGAAGCAGACAGTACAAATGGGGAGATTCTTAAGAATCTCGGATCGGTATATTTTTATAAAGGAAATTTTGACCAGGCGATCCATTATTACAGGAAAGCGCTACGTTATACACCCCAAAATTTCCATTTATATGGAGCCCTTGGAATGGCATATTTCTGGTCACAACAACAGGAACCTGCCAATCAGGCATTTCAAAGCGCCATCGATATTGCACGTGACCATCTGGTATTGGATCCTGGTGTTTCCATCAATATGATTAAATATTTTACATTGATGGGAGAGACCGATTCGGCTTACTATTATTTGGAACACAGCTACATTCCGGATGATCCGCAAGAATGGACGTCCCAGGAAACGTTCTATACAGGAGAGATGTTTCTCATATTGGGAGAAAAGCAAAAGGCTTTACAGTGGATAGAAAGTGGACTGGATCGTGGATATGGCTGGACCGAAATAAAATATTCTCCTTTTTTTAAGGATTTAATGCACGATCCAGAGTTTAAATCAATGATGTCCAGGTATGATTAGGACAAAATATATGACATAAAATGAACATAAATATGCGATTTCTGTATGCTGATTAATGTTATTAAACAATAGTGTAATTATTATTTAACAATCAATCATTTAAAACCTAATTATTATGAAAAAACGTTTACTTATGATGTTATTTCTGGTAATTCCACTCATTGCCAGTAGTCAGGAATACTCCATTTCCAAATTTTCCCTTTCAGTCAATCCACTCGGTTTTCTTCAATTCGGCCCTTCTATTTCAGTAGAAACAGGAATAACTGGAAACCTGGCATTGAATGCTCATGTAAGATTTCCCTCATTGGGTTTGATTTCCTATGCAGTTTTGGCACACAATGATGGATTGGATGAATTGACGGGAATTGCTTTTGGAGCAGGCGCGATTTATTTCTTCGGTGATAAGATGAATAAACCCTATGCGGGTATGTTGATTGATTACAACAGATTTGTATGTCTTTATGCTCAGAATAAAGACTGGGAGTGGGAGAAAACGACAAATTCAGTCGTATTGTTATTCAACGGGGGTTACCGGTTCAGGTTTGAAAGTGGATTTTTTATTAATACCGGGGCCTTCTTTGGTGTTGCCATAAACAGTTGGGACTGGGATTATACGGATGCCAGTTACGGCAGCTCGGATACATCCGACCGCACCGGAACGGACGCTCAACCTTTCGGCATGGTTGAAGTGACATTTGGGTTTGAGTTTTAAGAATGAAGGTGATTCCCGAAAAAATGAAAGTGACAGAACAATTTTAAATGTTCAATGATACGATGACTGGAGTCATCGTATCACTACCAACTCGCAGATACTCCGATATAGTCTGGGGTTATATGATCTGAGCGTGTAATTAGGGACAGCTACCCAATTAAATTGAATTTATAGATTTTAAATCGGTAGCTGTCCCTAATTACGTAAAAATCCTGGAATACCAGACTCCATGCAGGAACAGGCCCTCCCCTCCGGACCGTTGTTAAGCGTGATTCAGTTGATCGGATTATTGGAGGTCACATTAAACTTTATCGATGAACCTCCGGCTGGGGTAACCACCAGTGTGTTATTCAGGTATGACCCGGAAATGGTCCATGTCCAGTTCCCACTAGTATGCCCTGTAACCTGTACCACAGTCCAGACATAGTAGGTTCGAAAATTCACAGTCGTAAAAAATGTCCGCTTAAACCAGGGAGTGGTATAGGAGCAGTTGAAGTTATCCATATCCCAGATACCAATACCTATATACACAAAGTAATTATTGCCCAGTGTCATAGTAAACTGCTTTGAGCCAGCTGGCTTAATACTCTCGCCCGGCAGATAAAGGCACCGTGCAGGATCATTGGTAAGCAGGTCACTTCGGGTATATACACTCGAAGCCGTTGTGGCAACTTTAACCTGAACTATATCATGGATATTAAGACCCGTAGACATACTGTTCTTAAGGGTAATGCTTCTGGATGGTGCAGTTACAATTACTTTCACTACGTTGCTGTAGTCAGAATACCCGATGGCCACACCACCTCCCACATAAACCCTGGCTCGGTAATAATAGGTTCCCGGAGCCCTGGTCAGATTTACATAATAAGGAGAGGTATGGATCCCGTATGCTGAGGTATGGATCAAGCTAAAGCCGGAAGTTGAGGAAGTGGTTGATTCTTCCAGTTCATACCGGTCCCAGTTCGAAACCAGGTAAGGCCAGCTTGAATAGGTAATCGTCACAGTAAAGGGTCCCGAGGATGTTCCGGGAGCACTTATCACCGGCGGTACAGGCTTTAACGAAGGGGTGGTGGCACTGGCTGTATTGGAATAGGCTGAATTCCCGCCATTGTTATAGGCTCTTACCCGGTAACTGTAGCCTGTTGAAGGGGATAATCCGGAATTCTGATAGCTCACAGTATTGGCCGACAAAATAATAATTTCCTGCCAGCTTGAAGTACCCGTTTTGCGCTCAAGCCTGAATCCTGTTTCATTTGCAGAATTGTCCTGCCAGGTCAGATTGATTTTGGAAGAAGAAACGGCTGATGCTTGCAGGTTTGAGGGAGGTGCCGGCAGGGAAACCATCGTTGTTACTGTAACTTCATTGGAATAGTCTGAAGTGCCATCCTCATTTATGGCACAAACCCTGTACAAATAGGTTGTGGAGGCCGTCAGCTGGTTATCCTGGCAGGTGGTCTGGTTGGCTGCCGTGACAGCCAGTTCTGCGAAGGAATCCGATCCCTGCTTTTTCCGTTCTATCCTGAAACCACTCTCATTATTTGAATTATCCTGCCACTGGAGTTTTATCTGGGTATCCGACAAGGGAGTAGCTAGAAGATTGGTTGGTTTTGCCGGTACCTGCAAGGCAAGTGTTGTGGCATACTTTACTTCCGAATATCCAGACTTTCCTTCAGTATTAAATGCACAAATCCGGTAGTAATACCGAGTACCCGGGCTTAAACTCCTATTTGTGTATTCAATTGAATTTGGTACTGCCCTGTAAATCTCGCTAAACAAGTTTGCATTCCCGGGACTTCTTTCAATAATAAAACCCTGTTCATTATCCGAGTTATCCTTCCAGGTCAGTTTGATCTGCTCCTTCGAAAGAACCGTGAGATTCAGGTTCGAAGGCTTTGAAGGCCGGCTTTCCTCTGGTTCACAACCTGCAAACAGAGAAAAGACAATGAAATAATACAATAATCTTTTCGTTTTCATAACTTTAGGTTTTAGTATGAGTCGGATGGATTATCTCATCCATTATTAAATATGGTTACTGATGCAGACAACATGACGGTTAATATTTGTTTCATGCTGACAATCTTTTATTTACAGGTAAAATTATAGCGTATAGGTTGGAAAATCTAACAGATATGTCTCTATCATTGATAGATATGTATCATGCTGGAAAGTGACGGTGGAATCCACCTGTTTTCCGGTGTGAAAAACAAATGGTGAAAGCTTCCAATTTTTATCGATTTATCCATTCCCCTTTAAAATAATTGTTAACCAAACGCTTATATTACAACTCCCAATAGAATGCTGGATTAATTCAAATACTAAATCAGCTTATATTCTGCATGTCACGAAATTTAAATCGAAATCGGTAGCTGTCCCTAATTACGTAGTTTTGCAACACATTTACTAGAATCAGGGACAGATATTCGTTATATACAGGTTTTATTGGGTCATGGTAGTGTTAAGACGACACAGATCTATACACAGGTCAGTACTGCATACCTACAAAATATAACGAGTCCCTTGGATTTGTTGTACGATTGATGTATATTTAGTAGAGTAAACCAAACAACTATTGCGTATATAAGGGATATAAACGCATTGCGTTTATCCACTAGTTGTGTGTTAGTTTAGGAAATAGAATAATTGATAAGCATTATCAGATTTATAATTAACCTAGAAAGGAAACAATAATGAAATTTGCAAAATGGGTCTTTATTATCGGAGGAATTTTTGGACTACTTGCTATCATTCCATTATATTTCATCGAAAATCGAATTGCTCCTGGACTCAAATACCCAGAATTCTATTATGGATTCATCGGAATTAATATCATTTGGCAGATTGTCTATATCTATATATCAACAAATCCTTCCAGATTTAGACCAATAATATTGTTTGCTTTTTTTGTTAAGATTCTTGGTGTTATCAGTATATCTTGGCTTATTCTTATAGAACGCACAGAACCATGGTGGTGCGGAATTATAATTACTGATTTGATATTTGCTGTTTTATTTTTATCTGCGTTTCGGACAACAGGTCGAATATTAGAAAATGCCTCATCTACTTGATTACTATTTGTTGAAATAAACCAACACACAACAAAAGTGCATAAGCCATTCCTGCCTACGGCAGGCAGGTCAACGGCTCATGCACCAAACGTTATTGCGACACGAAGTCGTATAAATGATAGTTTTACTGAGAAATTGTTCTTTGATAAAACCTGTTGTTCCCCCAACAGTACCCTACCGGGACAACTGATGTATGGTGCACCCCGTGAAATAATTCCGCATAATACGGAATGGCTTCGCATTTCACGGGGTAAAGCCATTATTGGTTGAAGCTCCCGGGAAATTGTACCGAACGTTTGGATCGAGTATCCTTGTAACGGGGCTGGAAACCGTGAGGCGGACAGTCTTCGGAGTCTCAACGCCGATTCAGGGCATGGGTCTGTGGGTATGG
>Ga0315547_1002647_pt1 | contig 12379 bp, 12 predicted proteins | sample SalMarSW160240MG_2_FD_202542 | JGI IMG/M metagenome (GOLD analysis project Ga0315547, IMG submission 202542) | Salt marsh sediment microbial communities from the Plum Island Ecosystem LTER, Massachusetts, United States - Salt Marsh Sediment SW1601-240 ... | reverse complement strand
CATCTCCCGGACTATTCTGTAGTTATCATCTTCAAAGACAAACTCTAACTCAACCCGACATGGATCTGAATGTTCTGCACCAATACGCTTTACTTCATCGGCTGAAGTTCTTGCTGCAACTGGTCCGTAAAGTACCCATGCTATCGCTTCAAAAATAGTTGATTTTCCTGCCCCGTTTAATCCAATTACACCTGTTACACCGTCTGGGAACTCAATTGTTGCATCTTTGAATTTTCTAAAATTTTTAAGTGTTAAATTTTTGAGTATCATTTGCCTTCGTCTCTTGCCTCTATTTTTTCAATATATCCTATCCCAAGCTCTAGAATTGTCTCTTTTTCTTTCAAATCTTGACTATTAAGAAATTGTTTAAACTCACGCGTTAAAGCATCTATTTTAGATGTTACGCTAGGCTTTGATTCTCCATCCTTAACTACGTTTGCTTTTAGCTCGTAATGAATCGCTTCACCACTCAGTTTTCTGATCTCTCCAAAGTCAATTCCTCTGTAAATATGAGCAGGAATATCATCCAGTGTTATTCGGAATGTCTTTTCTTTGGGTTTTATTCCTTTAACGGTTTCTTTGATTTTTTTCATTACTTCATCTAATTTGAGATTTGAACATTTGATTGGTTTTGGATCAACCATTGGTCTGTTTTCTAATTCGATAAACTTATGTTTCAGTCTCCCGTTGGAGAGTTCTAATTCCAAAAATCCTTTTTTATCTGGTGCATCTGTAAATGTAAAACGCTCAGTGGAGCCTGAATAAAATGCGTTACTCGCTAGTTTAGTGAATCTGTGAAAATGCCCAAGAGCAATATAGTCAAAATCTTCGCTAAGATTTTTTGTTGGAATAAATAGCTCATTGAACTCATTCATAGAAAATTCTTTTATCCCAGTTACTGCACCATGTGATATAAAAATATTATAGTCTGCAGTAGAGTCAGGTTTAAGCTTCTTCATTTCTTCGTCGAACTGTTTTTTAAGTTCACATTGAGGAACTGCATGAATGGTTATTTTTTCTTTATTTATCTTAAATGGCAGGGTTTCATATTTAGCATTATAAATTGGATAAACACAGCATATGTGGTCAAATATGCTAAAGATATGCCCTGTTTCTTTAAGCTTCGGATGTTCATGATTACCAGCAATTACTACAAAAGGGATCTTTGCTTCTGAAATGCGAATTAGTTGATCCATTGCGAAAGTTATTGCCCTGTTGTTGGGCCTTACTGAATCAAAAAGATCACCGGCGTGAAGGATTAAATCAGGTTTTAATTTAATCGCATAATCAACAAATTGTTTGAACGCATCATAGGCATCCATTTCACGTTGATTTATACCACCTTCTGTTGCCTTACGGTAGGCAGAATAGCCGAGGTGAGTATCAGCAACATGTAAAACCTTCATAACTACCGCTTTCTACTAAGCTTCATAGAAACAATATCACAAACCAGAGTCACAGCATCCAAGGTTGGAGCAATAGGGGGAGCATAGGCCGTCTCAAGCCTACGCAATATCTCGACATCCAATTCACCAAGGATGGCACAAGCAAGCGTGTTAACGCGTTGTGCAGCATTGTCACCAACAGCTTGTGCACCAATTATCATACCAGTGTATTTATCAACTACTATTTTCACAGAGATAGGTTTACCACCAGGATAATAATCAGGGAGAGAAAAGCCATTAAAACGACCCGTAACAATAGAGGAAACTTTCTCAACCCTCTTCGTAGTCGATCCAACCACTGCAATTTCAACTCCAAAAAACTCAGAAGTAGAGGTATTCAAAACACCTTTAAGAAGTTCATAATTTCCACCAGCAGCATTAACACCAGAGGCAACACCTTGGCGAACAACAACACTACCAAGACCAACCAGAGATGGTTTAGCAGTTATAAAATCCAAAAACTCAGTGCAATCACCAACAGCATAAACATCTTTTACACTTGTCTCACATCTTTTATTTACAACAACGCCACCAGTCTCCCCTATTTTACAACCAATACTTTTTGCAAGATCAACATTAGGTTTTGTACCTGTGGCCATTATCAAAAGATCAGTAGCAATCGTTTTTTCCTCACCTGATTCTTTATTTTTAACAACAACCTTGCTAATTTTTCCACTAGTTGATTCTACTTTTACAGCAAGATGATTTGTTAAAACAGCTACATCATCTGGAATTTGCTCTGCAACAATTTCTGCCATATCCTCATCGAGAGTATTTGCAAGAATTCCAGGTAAAGCCTCCAAAACTGTTATTTTCATACCTTTTTTTCTAAGGTTATCAGCTATTTCAAGACCGATAAGACCTGCTCCAACAATAGTTGCATTTCTACCTTTTCCCACGAAAGAAGAAATCTTTTCAGCATCATCAATAGTTCTAACAACAAAAACACCTTCCACATTAACATTTTCAATAAGTGGAATAAATGGTTTCGCACCTGTAGATATAATCAATGAACTGTATGGTTTTTCAATCACATCATTTCCTTTTTTTGCAAAAACAATTTTTTTAATAGTATCAATTTTTTCTACTGTTGTCTCAAGTAAAAGATCGATTTTTGCCTTCTTGAACCATTCTTCAGAAAACTCAATAAGATCGCTTATTTTAGGAATAATTCCAGAAATTACATATGGGATTCCGCATTTAGAATACTGGGGATATCTCCCTTTTTCAAAAATAGCAATGTTTGCTTTCCTGTCTGTTTTTCGTGCGAACTGTGCAGCCGTACCACCGCCTGCGCCACAGCCGATAATTATGATGTCTCTGGTTTGATTCAAATAAACCCCATTTGGTCTAATAGTAGCGTTTTTTTAAATGTTTTTAATAAATCTTACTTTGTCCTAAATGCCCATATCACTATACAGCAGTCTGAAGATAGATATATAAAAAGATTAGTTAAAAAGAGAATTATTTTGCTGCTTTTTTGGTTTTCTTTGCTGTTGTCTTTTTTGCAGTTGTTTTTTTCTTGGTAGTTGTCTTTGCTTTTGTAGTTTTCTTTGCCGGTGGCTTTGCAGGAGTTTTCTTAGGCGTTTTCTTTTTTGCCGCAGGTTTCTTCACTGTCTTTTTTGGTTCTTTTTTCTCTGCTTTTTTAGCGGGTTTCTTTGCTGTCTTCTTTGCTTTAGGTTTCTCTTTTTTCTTTGTTGTTTTCTTTTCTACTTTCTCTGGTTCAGTTGGTTCTTCTTTCTCCTCTTTTTTAGCTGGTTTTTTCTCTTCGATCATGATAGTTGGTTGCAATATTACTTCTGTCTTAAAAATCTCGACTCGTTTTACAGGATATAGTTTCTTACAGTTTTTGTAAATATCACTACCAGTCTTTCCATCAAGAATATGTTTAACAAGTTCGGCTAGCGTACATACCTTTGCCTGGTCGGTAATCGTTTTTTTCATTGCTTCTCTGACGACTTTTCGCTGAGAATTCTGTACCCGTTTGTCTGTAGTAGCAAACGGTTTCACCCTTATTGTTGCCCCATCTCTCGTTGAAACATCATATACGCCATCGATTTTTGACCTTCTCCTTCGTATCATCCTTCTAAGATAATCTGAGGTTAAAGTGTGACCCACAAACTGTGTGTGCGCAGTTGCTTCTTCTATCTTATGAATTTTGAAAAATAGTTTGATATGAGACCGTCTAAAGTCGTTTGTTAAATCCTGGAGAGATACCTCAGTTACCCTATTTATGAGATTATTTGGATTGTCTGCTAAGGTATCAGCTACAGTAACATTATCAAATGAAGGCGGTGCTTGAATGTCATACCAACCTTTTGCCTTCCATCGGTCTTTGACCTTTCTTGCTGCAGTTCTTGATCGTGCTTTTGCCATATTATCACGTTATATCCATACGAACGTATTAAGACGGTTTTTCGGTTAATGCACTCCTTATACTTAAAATTATGCTGATGAAAAAAATCAAAATGCATTAACAATATGTACATTTTTTCTTCTGCCAAGTTCTTTTATATCATCTCTAATTTTAGTAAAGTAGTTTTCATCTTCGAATAGTTTTTTTGAAAAAATGTCAAGAATGTTAAGATTTTTATCGAGAGTTGATTCAATATTCTTCCAGATGCCAGGTTTAAGATTTAGCTTATCAACCATGATCTCTGTTGCCCCATATTGAACAAAGGTATCAATTATTTCTGGAGCATCGTCAAACTTAATTGTTGGATATATAGGTCCAAAAAATACGCTGGATTTTATGCCAATATCTGAAAAATTTTGAATGGTGTTGAGGCGATCTTGTATAGAAGAAGAATTTGGCTCCAGTAATTTTCTTTCATTATCATTTAGTGTTGCAATACTTAACATTACTTCTGCATTAGAAAATTTTGAAATGATATCGATGTCTCTAATAACTAAATTTGATTTAGTTTGAATACAAATTGGAAAATCGTAAATTAAAAGCTGTTCTAAACAATATCTTGTAAGCTTGCATTTCTTCTCAACAGGTTGGTATGCATCGGTAACTGTTGAAATACCAACAACACCAGGTTTTTTCTTTTTCAACTCCCTGGAGAGAATAACAGGAATATTGGTTTTCACATCAACAAAATGTCCCCAACTATCTCTTGGAATTCGCAATACATTTGGAACATAGCAGTATGCACATCTATGCTGACAGCCACGATATGGATTTAGTGAATAATCTAGTCCGGGTAGATTGGATTTTGAAAGAGCGATTTTACATATCGTTTCGGTTATTTTCATATTAAAAGTCCTCAATTCTTTTCTGATATAATTGATTTTTAAGAACTGCACTATTTCGTATCCAACGCTGCAGCGGAATATCCATTTTTTCAGCAATAAAAACCAGGGCTTGGTCCAATGTGTCAAATTTACAGTATGATTCTTTAAGCGCCTTTCGTACACTTTCCCGTACATTCCAAACACCAATAGGCATGATATATCCAGGATGAGCTTCTCTTAGAATTACTGCTCCTGCTTGACGACGCTCCTTGTTTAATAGTTCATTTACCGCAAGACGTGCCGCATAGTAACATCCGCCTATTTCTGCATAGGTTGTTCTTCCTTTGTAAAATTCGTAGCTATTGAAAATAGAGATAGACGACCCATATGGGTTCCAGGTAGTGTTTGGATACCATGCTTCAATGAGTTCATATTGCCATTCAGAGGGAATCATTAGTATTGCCCAACGGTTGTCAAATTGATTATGATAGTACACTCTGAAATCATTGATCCATGGATAGGTTTTGGTATTTTTCATCATTGTCTCCCCAATCGTAGAGTCGACGGCTGTAATGCTCCAACGAGTAGGGACAAAACGTCGATATTTGTTAACGCCAAACGCTCCAACACTAAATGCACGTTGAATTTTGGAAACGTTTACACCATCCTTGTATAGACTGAATACTGCATCTCTTGCTTTTAGATCAATATCGTAAAATGCCTTTTCGATATGTTGCTCATATTTTGGATTAGTGATATCAAATTTCTTTAAAGGTGCAGAAGGGCCATGCGGTTGTGCTTCATCATAAAATGCAATTTTTCCACGTGGTTTTTTTTCAAAGATAGCCTCCGTGAACACACTATTTTTTGACAAGGCAAGTTCTCTTGTGTACTCTACAACTTTGTTAGGATTTTCAACATCAAAGACATCAACATTATATTTGCCCCGTATAAGCATGGAGCGGAAATCAACAATATCATCAATACTACGATCCAACCATAATTCTGGCGTATCAATCAAAGAAGTGTCACCCATCACTGGAGGGATCATAGGACCGATTGCTACCTTTGGATAGCCGAATCTTCCAACAAAAACACTTGGTGGTGATGAGCCGCCGAGTTTTAAAGTATCAATCAATGGTTTCACTTTATCTCTCGAGTGAAACTTAACAACCACTGGACAGCAAGACTTTCCACATAGTAGTTTTGTACCACGACATAAAGCACATAAGCTAGGCGTTTCTTGTTTTTTAGTTGGCATCAGTTTCTTTTGATTTTTCGATAGTAATTGAGTATTCTGCACCATTGTATCATTAGAAGATTTATCTTAAATAACTTCCCCAGAGATAATTAAAAGTATATCGTTTTTTACTCCAAATACTTATTTATTAGATACTATATTTCGGCATCGTGATTATGACAGCAAAAAATGTTAGTAGTGACCGGAGAAGATCTAGGCCAGTGGAAAAACGAAGTAAGTTTACAAAGATTAAAAAAAATAAAATTTTGATGGGTATTGTTATAGTGGTTATTGCAATAGTTGCTGTAACTGCAATTTATATGGTTATAGGAAACATCAAAGAATCTGATGGAGTTGCAACAGATAATGTACCCATAGTAATTGAAGATTTTTCGGTAGTAGCCAAAAATTCTGAAAATATTACAATAGATGTTCTATCAAATGATGAAAATTCATTTAACATAACTGATATAACAAATCCATCCTATGGATCTGTTAGTATTAACGGCAGTGATATCTACTATACTCCCTCTGAAAATTTCAGTGGAGTAGATTATTTTAATTATACAGTGATCAGTGAAACTGGTGAATCTGCAACTGCCAAAGTTCACATTATTGTTGCTGATGAAAATCCAATAGCCCTGATTGACACAACTATGGGGACAATAGTTCTTGAATTATATGAGGATAAGGCACCAATAACTGCAGGAAATTTTAAGGACTTAGCCAATGATGGATTTTATGATGGTCTAATTTTCCATCGCGTTATATCTAATTTTATGATACAAGGCGGATGCCCAAATGGAGATGGGACGGGGGGCCCTGGATACCAAATAGAGGATGAATTCCATGAGGATCTTGGCAATGTTAGAGGAACAATATCAATGGCCAATAGCGGATCCAATACTGGAGGAAGTCAATTTTTTATTAGTGTAAAAGACAATTCATATCTAGATAATAAACATGCAGTATTTGGAATTGTGATTGATGGGATGGATGCTGTTGATGCAATTTCAGAACTTGATCCCGACAATACTGATGCAAATAATAAACCATTAACAGACGTTGTAATGAATTCAATCACAATAGAAAATCAATAAAGGAGAATGAGATAAAATGGCAAATAAAATGGCGGAATTTAAGACAAATAAAGGTAATTTTAAAATAGAACTTTTCAACGACAAAGCACCAGCTACAACTGGGAATTTTATGAAATTGGTGAACGATGAATTTTATAATGGACTCATTTTCCATCGAGTCATCCCAAATTTTATGATTCAGACGGGATGCCCACATGGAACTGGTAGAGGAGGACCAGGATATAATATCAGGGATGAATTTCATCCTGATTTAAAACACGAATGCGAAGGAATTCTATCCATGGCAAATGCAGGACCAAATACAGGTGGTTCACAATTTTTCATCACAGTTGCGCCAACACCCCATCTTGATAACCACCATTCGGTCTTTGGTAAAGTCATAGAAGGAATGGATGTTGTAATGGAAATATCAAAAGTTAAAAGGGATAGAAACGACAAACCATTTGAAGATGTTAAAATAAACAGCATAACAATCAGTTAAAAGTGATTTTATGGCCATTCTTTCAGATAAAGACATAGAAAATGCAATGAGCGATGATAATCTTGGAATTGAACCTTTTAATCCGAAAAATCTAACACCAAATGGTTATGACCTATCTATTGATGAAGTATACATTCGTAAAACAGATCATCACATCAAAGAGGGCATGGCTGTTATTCCGCCCATGACCTGGTTTGCAATTAGCACAAAAGAATTTGTGAAAATGGGCCCACAAATCACCTCGCAACTTTGGATACGTTCAAGTTATGCACGAAAGGGAGTAATGGCAAGTTTTGGAAAAGTTGATGCTGGATTCCATGGAACATTGACCATTAGTTGTTTTAATTCAAATGACGAAGAACTAGAAATACCGATCGGCGACCGGTTTTGCCAGATTGTTTTTGAACATCTTTCATCCCCTCCTTCCGAACTTTATGGCAAGAAATCAGGAAACTATCAAAATCAACATGGCGTTAAATTAGAATAAATCAACTCCAAGGATTTGGCTCAAACTTCCATTCTACTAGGTCGTTATCATTTAACACATATTTACTACAGCCAACGTCCGCATATTCGCCATTAACATAATACTGCCAATATCTACCCTCTGTTCCTTCTTTTATTCCACCTTCTTTTATTCCATTTATTGAAGTAATATAACGGGAATTATAACCTGAAAAATTATGAGATCTGACTTTAAAACCATGTATTTCAGCACATTCAAACAAAAAATCTGCAACTGTTGCATTGTTTGTATCAATATTTAAATAATCAAAAGTCCAATCTGGAGATGTAATTTTCAAAGAAACGTTGTTGACCAACTTGTTTTTTTCTTCTGCAGTTGGCCCTGTAACAATACCAAAAAGATTTGTATTGGATGCAATAACTACAATTAAAACTAAAGCAAATACAGCAAGAGCATATGGAACAAATCTGAAGTTGCCCTTCATCTTATCATCCATTATAACATAAATACAAATACATTTATTTCGTCTTCTGACCAATTATTACCATCGTATACCTTAACTTTTAGTGTTTTTCTAAATAACGATCTCTCGTTCCATTTCCATTCAAATGGTGGTTCTGAATCTGTATGCTTTAATTCATCATTGACGTAATATTCAATCTTAATTACTTCATTTGTTGCTTCGACTTCAACATCAATAAAACCAATAATTATTGTATTTCTTAATTTAATTTTTAATTCTATATTTCTTAAATAGATTGCATTATCCTTGGGTTTTACAATTTGAATCTTTATTTCATCCATTACTTGAATTGATTTTTTTTCTGATCTTACAAAAACGTCTTTTTCAGCATATATTGTAAAAGTGCCACTTGTATTGATTTCAGTAATTACTTTTCCTTCAGCATCAGTTGTATATGATTCTGATCCAACATATACTGTTGCCCCTTCAACTGGAGCCATTGTCAGATTATAGATTGTGATTGTAAATTGTTCAGAGGTATTTACCTTGTTTTTATCCAATGTAATTCTTAACACATTTGGATACCAATCTTCTACATAACCCCATAAGACTTCACTTTCATTAGTTAATTCATAAGCACCTGCTCCAAGCATTGATAACGTATAGTCTACCCAGTAATGCCAATAGTCTGAGTCGCCATCAATTGTATCGACATAAAAAGCATCCCACATTGGATAATAGTAAACATGATATGAAAACCCGGCAGTCTTTGATGCCTTATCCAATGCTCCTAAAACACTGGGAAATGGGATATAATGGGTTTCATTGAGACCAGTATCCGCATTTTCAGCAATAATTGATGAGCTTCCAAATGTAACTTCTCCTCTCCAAATAGTATCTGAACTGCCTTCTATTCTTATTTGACCAGTCCATTCATCTGTATTTACCAGATAATTTACAACAGATATAGCATCAAAATCAGAACCTGTATCTCCATAACCAATAGGATCATAAATTGGGTTCCCCAAACTATCCAAACATGAGCCGTCTCCATAAATATCTATCAATCTAACAAAATTAATATTTGCAAGATCAACAAGCCCAGATTGAACCAATGGCTCTGTACTTAAATCATCCAAATCAAAAGCATCTCCTCCTGCAACACTAGGATCGCATGGGTCTATTGTATTCTCATCAACATTTGCATAAACAGGATAAACTCCTGCTAAATTTTCAATATTTTCAGGAAAAATCATTTGTCCTTGTTGAGTTAATGATATTGACGGGAATCTAGCAAAATTGGTTCCATCAGTGCTAACCTCAACATATGACAATTCAGCAAAAACAGCACCCCCTGAGCCTTGAATATAGAATGGATTTTCAAATACTATGAAATCAGGTCCTTGGTCATTGGTAATTGTAACATCAAATCCTAAAGTAACAGACCCGTTATTTTCAAGTGACAAAACATGAAGAGATCCTTGGTCGTCCCCTTCTCCCCTTGGACCTCCTAAAATCAAATCTGTATCTCCACTACCAGTATATTCGATTACGCTTGTTGCAAAAAAACAAGGATCGTTACTACTCAGCGCTTCGCTACTAATTGGAATTACAGAAATTAACAAGATTAATACTATTGAGATTGTTATTTTATTTTTCATCTTTTAATAACCCCCGATCGAGGTGAATATAAATCGTAAGATTTAAAATTATCAAATGTGATAACGATTATTAGCAATATGAGTAATGAATCGATATTTAAATCTTTGAGTAGTCAAACTAGAGTCAAGATCCTCAAGGTACTGATGGAAAAGAACATTCATATTTCTGGACTTGCTAAAGAAATTGGTTTATCAACTCCTGTAATTTTAAGACACGTTAAGATTTTAGAAAATGCTGGATTGGTAAGGAGAAAAATTGTTGGGAATGTTCATATTTTATCAGCAAATATTACTGGTTTAGATAAAATATTAGAACCTTTTTCTGAAGAATATTCTATTGAGATAAAACAAAAAGAATCATTGTTTGACGCAATTAAGCAACTGCCAGGTGTCGAAATAGATAAAGTAGGTGAAAACCAATATATTACCTCGATTGACGGAGAAAGAGGTTATTATGTTTATGAAGTAAATGGAAAAACTCCAGCAGTACCGATAGATCAATATAAACCTGAAAAAAATGTTACGTTGAAAGTGAAAAAACTTGTTCCAGTAGATAAAAAGAAAATTGATATCAAAATTAAAGATTGAAAATCATTGAATTTTTCTTGCAAATGTAAGATAACCAGTATGCCCCAACATATCAAAGCTTGGTCTTGTACCATGCTTTGAAACAATCATTTCTCGTTGAATATTTTCAAAGGTTTTGACTTCAATAAATCGCTGTTTTTCAATTTCGTTTACTGTTTGTTCTACTTGAGAAATAAGTGGTGAATAAGAGCAGAAATATCCTCCTGATTTCAAGGATTTCCAAACATGTTTAACCGCATCACATGGATTTGGGATGTCTAAAATGATAGCATCTAATTCGTTTTCATCTATTCCTTGGGTTACGTCCTTTATTTTAGTAGTAACATAATGATCTACACTTGCTGTTTTAAGGTTTTTCAATGCATGCTCGATGAAATCTTCTCTTTTATCATAGGAAATAACCTTGCCGTTTGGTGCTACTGCATTTGCAAGGGAAATAGTAAGTGAACCTGATCCAATACCTGCCTCCAATACAGTATGACCTGACTCGATAGAACAGTTCATGACAATATGTGCAGCATCTCTGGGAAGAATAATCTGCGCTTGACGTTTTAACCCCTGAAGTTTGTCTTGTAGTGATGGCGAAAGAATCCAAAATTGTTTGTTTCCGATATCTATTTGTTTTCCATATTCATTTCCAACAAGACTACTTGGATCTATCACGCCGACCCCTTTGTACTTATCAGTTTTACCATTTGTATCAATGATAAACTTTCTACAACTAGTATCAATAAGAACAACGGTATCATTTTTCTTTACTTTTCCCATATTTATCTATCCTTAAATGTCCACTAGAGAACCGAAGCCAATATCTTCGATATCAAGTTGATCAAGCCAGCTCTGTTTACAGTCACAGTCAAGATCATTAAATACTTTTGTATCTTGTGATAAGGAGAAATCTGCTATCGCATCAAGAATCTTACGATCACATGTTTTACAATTATGCGCACCTCGTATGTTGCCACCACCAGCAACGTCACATTTGATGTGTGCGTCTGTTATTTGTTTACTTTGTTTGAGTATTTCAACGACACTCCAAAGCCAGGCAGGTCTGAACTGCCGTCGTTTCCAAAGATACTCAACGACTGTGTTGCGTTGTACGTTCGTCGGATTAAAAGATATAGTATCAGCATATGGTTTGATAGTTTCAACAGTATTCTTGCAATCTTCAATAGATTCTTTTTCTGTTAAAAAAGGTGGTTTAATCAGCACATATGTTTTACATTTAAACTTGTGTTTTTTCAAAGCTTCGGCAGCTTTTTTATAATCATTGAAACTAAAACCCTTGTTTATCGAATGTTCCCTGACATAATCATTTGCTGTTTCTAGGCCGATTCCTACTTCAAATGTTTTTGCTCCAGCTATTTTTTTAATTTCGGATAATTTTTTATCTGTAACGTATTCTGGACGTGATTCAACAGATACCTTATCTGCTGTTTCAAACAATTTAGTCAATATTTTTTTCTGAATGTTTTGTGGAATTTCTTTATCGTCAAGAAAACTACCAGAAGTAAAGATTTTTACAAAATTTTCCCCATTATAGCCTTGCATTGCTACATCAAGCTGTTTCAGTAAGTCCTCATCTGATATCTTCTCCCACATACTGTCATTGAAATAGCCGCACATGCTGCATCCAGATTTTAATGCCCAAGAACATCCCCTAGTCCTAAAAATAATGACGTAAGCATCCACTAT
>Ga0315547_1002641_pt1 | contig 12400 bp, 8 predicted proteins | sample SalMarSW160240MG_2_FD_202542 | JGI IMG/M metagenome (GOLD analysis project Ga0315547, IMG submission 202542) | Salt marsh sediment microbial communities from the Plum Island Ecosystem LTER, Massachusetts, United States - Salt Marsh Sediment SW1601-240 ... | reverse complement strand
TGGCTGAGGCAGCAAGAACGGCGGTAAATGAATTTTCTGTTAGTTACGGCACCGGAGGTAAAAAAGACCTGATAAAAAACCATATTTTAAGAAACTTTTATGCTTTTGAGCTTATGATGGCTCCTTATGCTGTCGGCCATCTTAAGATGGGGTTCCTGTTAGAGGAATTAGGATACAGATTGGAGGCGGGCGATAGATTTAATCTGTATTTAACCAATACGCTCGAGCTTGAGGAACTTGCACAAAGCACCCTGCCGGGTATGAGTTCGCTGTCTGAGGAGTCCCACGCAGCCGGAAAGGTAAAAAAGGAGCAGCCGATTCTGGTTATTCTCGGCAATCCCCCGTACTCGGGCCACTCGGCCAACAGGAGCTGGAAAACCGAGAACGGCAAAAAGGTAATGACATTCATAGGCAGACTCATAAAGGGTTATTATCAGGTAGATGGTCATCCCCTCGACGAGAAAAATCCCAAGTGGCTGCAGGATGATTACGTAAAGTTTATTCGTTTTGCCCAGTGGAAAATAGACCAGGCGGGTGAAGGCATCCTCGGCTTTATTACCAATCACAGCTATCTCGACAACCCGACGTTCAGAGGAATGAGACAGTCTTTGATGAATAGTTTCGACCATATCTACATACTCGACCTGCACGGCAACAGCAAGAAAAAGGAAAAATGCCCCGACGGCTCAAAAGATGAAAACGTATTCGATATCCAGCAGGGCGTTGCTATTATACTGGCCGTAAAAAAGCAGGGCCTGAGCAGAAAAATCTCGCACAGCGATGCCTGGGGATTGCGGGAAGATAAATATACGTGGTTACGTAAGAACGACATCACGACAACCAAGTGGAAAGACCTGGCTCCGAAATCAGAGTTTTACTTTTTTATACGTCGAGATGAAAAATTTTTATCTCGTTATCAACAGTATCCGAAGGTTACGGATGTATTCCCTGTAAATAGCGTGGGAATTGTAACCAGCAGGGATGAGTTTGTCATCGATGCTGATAAATCAGAATTGAAGAACCGGATAAGGATGTTTCGAGATGATGACAGTCCCGACAACATCATAAAACAGGCCTTTGATTTAAAGGACAAGCCAGGTTGGAAGGTGAAAGACGCCCGCAGAAAAGTAAGAGAGCAAGAAAACTGGGAAAAGCAGATACTGCCCATTCTCTACAGACCCTTTGACCGGCAGTGGATATTCTATAATGATGCAGTAATAGAAAGAACCAGAAAAGACGTTATGCGTCATATGATGCGAGAAAATCTGGCTTTAATTGGAATGAGACAGTATGCCTATGATGTTCCCTCTTATAACTATGCGTTTGTTACAGACCAGATTACCGAATCAAGAATTTTCATAAGCAACAAAGGAATAGCAAGTATTTTTCCTCTTTATCTTTATCCTGACGAGGATTTATACAATAACAGTAATACCAGAACCTATCAGCGCGAAGCAAATATAAAGCCGGCTGTATTCACGGCGTTAAAAAAAGCATACGACAAGAAACCAAAGCCGGAACAGATACTTTATTACATATATGCGGTTCTGTATTCAAATATTTACCGGAAAAAGTATGCAGAGTTTCTGAAAAGTGATTTTCCGCGTGTGCCGTTCTGCCGTGATTACGACTTATTTCTTACCGTGAGCAAATTGGGTGAACAGTTAGTCGATTTGCATTTGTTGAAATCCATCGAATTGAATAAACCTGTTGTTAAGTTCGAGGGCAAAGGGGATAATCTTGTTAAAAGAGTAGATTATGATGTAAAGAAAGGCCTTGTTCACGTAAATGATAAGCAGCATTTTGGGCCTGTTGGCAGAGATATATGGCAATACCAGATAGGCGGCTATCAGGTTATGGCCAAGTGGCTCAAAGACAGAAAAGGCCATCGGCTTTCATTAGAGGATATTAAGCATTATTGCAGAATCGCAACTGCAATAAAACAAACGATAAACTTCCAGAAAAAAATGGATGAGATTTACACAGATGTTGAAAAAGGATGTATCAGCATTTAGGAAATTTTGCAAACGAGTTTCGTGATTTGCGACGGGCATTTCACGGAAATTGATTATAAATTAAAGAAAGGAAAAAAATTATGGCGGTAAAATTGAGAATGACGAGGATGGGAAGGCGGCATCGGCCGTTCTTTAGAATCAATGCAATCGAGTCACGCGCACCGCGCGACGGTAAAATCCTCGAAAAGCTGGGCCATTACGACCCAATTGAAAAAGACCAAACCAAGCAGATTGTGCTGAACACCGAGCGGGTGCAGTACTGGCTCGATAAAGGTGCGATACCATCTGATACGGTCTCGCAAATTCTGCTTCGCTGCGGTATAAAAAATAAATATGCCGAAGAAAAAACCGCCCGCAGGGCACGCGCCAAGGCACAGGCACGGGCTAAAGGCAAATTCTTTACAAAAGCCGAAAAAATAGCTGCTGAAAAAGCAGTGGCCGAGGCCGAAGAAAAGGCAAAAGCTGAGGAAAAGGCAAAAGCTGAGGAGAAGGCAAAGGCAGAGGAGAAACCAAAAGCAGAGGAAAAACCGAAAGCCGAGGAAAAAGCAAAGGCCGAGGAAAAAGCAAAGGCAGAGGAAAAACCAAAAGCAGAGGAGAAACCGAAAGCCGAGGAAAAAGCAAAGGCCGAAGAAAAATCGAAGACCGAGGAGAAACCAAAGGTCGAGGAAGCCCCCGCTGAAAAACCTGAAGTCAAAGTAGAAGCCGAGACAAAAGCTGAAGGAAAACCCGAGGCCGAAACCGAAACAAAGGCCGAAGAAGCAGCAGTAAAAGAGAAACCTGAGGCCGAGCAGCAAGAGCAGGTGACTTCAAATGAACAGCCGAATAAAGAAGAAACAGACGCCGGCAATGAGAATTGACGTTCTTACGATTTTTCCGCAGTTTTTCGAATCGCCCCTGGACTGCTCGATATTAAACAGGGCCCGGCAGGCCGGCATAGTCGATATTGTTCTTGCCGATGTAAGGGATTTCACCACTGACAAACGCAAAAAGGTCGATGATAGGCCTTACGGCGGCGGGCCGGGTATGGTTATGATGCCGCAGCCGGTCTTCGAGTGTTTCGAGTACGTTCAGAAGCTATCCTCTGAAAAAGGCAGAGTCATTCTGCTGACCCCGCAGGGACAAAAGTTCGACCAGGCAAAGGCAGCCGAGTTAAGCGAGGAGAAACGTCTGATTTTAATCGCCGGCAGATACGAGGGATTCGACGAACGGATACGCATCGGCCTCGGCGCCGAACAAATCTCGATAGGCGATTATGTCTTAAGCGGCGGTGAACCGGCTGCTGTGGTGGTCATCGACGCGGTGGTAAGATTATTAGCCGGTGCGCTCGGCGACGAGGACTCACCGAAAGACGAGTCCTTCAGCGCTGGCTTGCTGGAGTATCCGCAATATACAAGGCCGGAGGTCTTTCGCGATATGAAGGTTCCCGACGTCCTTTTAAGCGGCGACCACGCCAAAATAGCCGAATGGCGACGCCAGCAGGCCATCGAGCGGACAAAAAAACACCGCCCGGATTTGCTCGAAAACAATAACTTTTGAAAAACCGCTTGTTTTCAGGATAAAAACAGCTATACTACCAACCACGGATTACCAACTACGAACCGAATTAGGAGTAAATAAAGTGAAAACAGAGATGCTCGATGCCGTTGAAAGCAAATGGCTCAAGAAAGACATGCCGCATTTCGAGATAGGCGATACGGTCGATGTACATTGCAGAATCAAAGAAGGCGACAAAGAGCGTACCCAGATATTCACCGGCACGGTAATCGCCCGCAAGGGTCGGGGGATTAACGAGACCTTCACAGTTCGGCGGATTATCGCTAACGAGGGCGTAGAGCGAATCTTCCCCCTTCATTCACCCTATGTTATTGATATAAAGCCGGTTAGAAGCGGCAAGACGAGACGGGCGAAACTCTACTATCTCCGCAAGCGAACCGGCAAGGCCGTCAAACTGTCTCATCGCCACACCGACCACACCGCTTCTAAATGATTATCGATTTCTACTGATTATTTCTAATGCTTTTTTTCAATAGTCAATTATGATGAATATGCTGTTGAACAGACGCAAGCTATTGGCCGACCGAAAACTGCTTGCGAAGTGGGGCGAAAGACGCTGCGAAAGGTTTCTAAAAAGAAAAGGGCTTAAGAGACTGGCCCGCAATTTCTCCTGTAAGGCCGGTGAAATCGACCTTATTATGGTCGCTGCCAATAGGGCTATTGTTTTTGTCGAGGTAAAAACCAGAGCCGGCGAGAGTTTCGAGCCGGTTGAATCGGCTATTACGTCTGCCAAGAAAGCTAAATTGACCAAAGCCGCCCGTTATTTGCTCGCATCCCACAATATAGACAGCAGACCTTACCGCTTTGACGTAGTTACGATAGTGCTCGGCCAAACCGGCCGACCACAGATAAGACATTACGAAAACGCCTTTGTAGCCTGAAAAAAATAGAATTGATTGATACGCATTGTCATTTTGACCTTTGACGAATTGGCCGGGCGGGTCTTTTACTATTGGCGGTCTTCCTGCTTTGCTAGCGCAGCTTCCAAACGCTCACCGGCCCTGGTATAGCCAGAATTGATTTGCAGGGCCCGGCGATATTGTTCTATTGCTTCAGCGATTTTGCCCTGCTGGTCTAAAAGAATACCTAAATTGCAGTGCATTTCCACATCATCAGGCCGGTTGATTAGCACAATCCGAAACTGCTCTATCGCTTCGTCAATCTTACCTTGCTTTGCCATCGCCAGCCCCAGCCGGCCATGAGCGGTTATAAAGTTCGGTTTAAGTTCAATTGCTTTTTCATAATACTTAACGGCCTCATCAAACCTGCCCATATTGGACAGCACCAATCCCAAGGCGTTGTGAGTATCCGCATGGTTTGGCTCGAGCCGGATTGACTCAGTATAATTTATAATTGCCTCATCGAATCTGCCCAGCTCTACCAGAGCATTAGCCAGGTTATAGTGTATTGTGGCCTCTATCCCTGTCCTAAGACGCAGGGCCTCGGTATAGTGCATAACGGCCTCGTCGAACTTGCCCCGCTCGTACAGCACAGTTCCTAAGCTATTATGTACTATTGGTTCGCGTGGCGCCAGGGCCACCATACGGCGGCGATGTGTTTCTGTATCCTTCCAGTAAGTCAGGTGCCGCCGCGTTGACAACACCTCCAGCCCAGCCAGGATTACTACAACTATCAGCGTGGCGGCCTGCCGCGTTCGTGTGCTTGCTGCCTTATCCCAGAACAAGGATAAGAAGTATGCTGCAGGCAGCAGCATCCCGACAAACGGCAAATATGCGTGTCTGTCTGCAGCAATCATATCGTGGATTCCAACAATTCCTATCGCAGGAAATATCGCCACAAAGAAAAACAGCCAGCCCGTCAACAGTGTCCGCGTCCAGCGTAGTGAGATAAGTAACGCTGGTATCAGCACAGCCGTTCCGACAACGCCGGCTAATACCTTTGGGTCCGACAGGGCTATGTGCGGATAGGCGTAGAACAATGACAGGTTGGCCGGCCAGACCATATTGGATAAATACAGCATAATGTTGTAACAGATAACTAATGTTGTATATCCCAAACCACGAGTGCCGGGCGCATAAACTCCGAAAGTGCTTTGAGAAATAAACGCCGGGACCACAAAAGCGGCGCAAATAATAAAGAACGGCGCTTTTTCCAAAATTGTGTTCAGATTCAGCCGCCTGAATGGCCAGTAATCCAACAACAGCACTAAAAACGGCAGCGGTAAAGCAGAGGGCTTGGACATCAACGCCAGCACGTACATTACGATGCAGCCGATGTAAACTATTATGCTGCGGTTGCGGGTGAAGCGAACGTAAAGAATAAGGTACCACAGCGAAAAGAATGCTGCTAATAGCGTCTTGCGCTCGGCTACCCACGGAATTGATTCAACAGTTACAGGATGGACGCCGAACAACAGACCCACAATTGCAGCAGGCCAGACCTTGCCGAATAATACATATAAGAACACAATCACTAATGAGGTATTAATCACGTGCAAACAGAGACTGGTGACGTGAAATGGCGCCAGATTGTCCGGCCGGCCACCTAAAGCGTAATCCAGCATAAGCGAGAGCATCGTCAGCGGCTGATAGTATCCCTTGACGGTTGACGGCTCTAACACCTCGCTGAAGAACCGCAGGGTCGAGCTCCAGCCTGGATTTTGCACTAATTGGTTATTGAGAAGATAATGCTCATCATCAAACGACAAGGCCCGGGCAGACAACGCCGGCCAGTGCGCCGCTGAGACTATTACGCAAACAATGATAAGCAAAGCTATAAGCAATCCAGCTCGTCTGCCGGAGGTGAGTCTGCCGAATTCCGAAACTGACCGCTCCGATAGGTCTCTGCCTGACCGGCTGACAGCCTCTCGTGCTGACAGGCCGATATTTTGCTGCGTTTTTTTTCTAATTTTTCGGTGCCTTTTGTTCATACAAGTATGCTACCCTCAAACGCCTTTCGGCGAAAGTCTAAGCCGAATATTTCACAGTTTTTGTTTTTGACGGGATTGGCCTGAGGGCTTATTGTTAATAGACCTGGCTGCGGCAATTTTCGAAACACCGCGAAATATGTGAGTTAGAAACAATGGAACTGATTGACACACATTGTCACCTGACCTTTGGCGAATTGGCCGGCGATGTTGACGCCGTTATTGCTCGCAGTAAGGCCGCCGGTGTTACCGGCTGGATAACCGTAGGCACCGACGCACAACAGAATCGCAAGGTAATCGAACTTGCTGACAGATTCGAAAATATGTACGCCTCTGTCGGAATCCACCCGCACGATGCCAAAGACGTAACCGCCGAGACGATAACGGAGCTAAAAAAGCTCGCACAGGACCGGAAGGTCGTAGCGATTGGCGAAACAGGCCTGGATTTCCATTACAATCTTTCAAAGCAGACCGACCAGGAAAGGGTTTTCGCCGCCCAGTTGAAAATCGCCGCCGAGATGAACCTGCCGATGATTGTGCATTGCAGAGAGGCCTTCGATGAGACAATGGAGATTTTAGAGCAGTTCGGCTCAGGCGTTGAAAAAGTGGTTTTTCACTGTTTCAGCGGCTCGGTGCGGCAGGCAAAAATCGTCCTCGATAGAGGTTTCTATATATCGTTTACCGGCGTAGTTACCTTCAAGAATGCCGACAAGACCCGCCAGGCCGTTGCAATCGTACCGCTCGACAGGTTGATGCTGGAGACCGACTGTCCCTATATGTCGCCTGAGCCGATGCGCAAGCAGAAGATAAATGAGCCGGCCCTTCTAATTCACACCGCCGGATACTTAGCCCAGTTAAAGCAGATGGACTTGACCGATTTCGCACAAGCCGTAACCGCCACCACCAGGACCTTTTTCACCCTGCCGGGGAAATAGCTCAAAGGTCATCTTGAGATCCTGCGTCAGGCCTTTAGTCCTATTTCGCCAAGTGTCCAAAGCGCCTAAAATGGCCTTTAACAGTATTAAAAGGCCATTTTGGCTATATGACTTGACTTTTTGCCAAATCGGGCTATATTTAAGTGGCCAAATCAATTAATTATCGGTTATTGATATTGACGGTTCGATAGGCAGCAGCCGTTCATCAATAATCACTTCTTCCGAAGGATTTGCGGTGGTGGGTGTGCCAGGGACGTTTGATAATAGTATCGTTAATCGGGTTCAGCAGGCCAACGACCTCGTTGACGTGATAGGTGAGCATGTTGGGCTGAAGCGAAAAGGCCGGGAGATGGTCGGGCTGTGCCCCTTTCACGACGACCATCGCCCGAGCTTATATGTCAACAGCACCAAGCAGATATTCAAATGTTTTGCCTGCGGTGCCGGCGGCGATGTGTTTAAGTTTGTTCAGATGCGTGAAAATCTGACCTTTCCGCAGGCCTTAGAGAGATTAGCCGAACGAGCGGGCATAAAATTAAAGCCCCCCAAACGCCCAAGAGACAAATCCACAGACCCGTCAGAAGACATTGACCCGAACGAGTTGGCAAAGGTAAATGCCTGGGCGGCCAAATACTTCCAGCAGAATCTCTATAACGAACAGAAGGGCAAAAACGTCCGTAACTACATTGCCGAAAGACAAATAACACCGCAATCCGCAAAAAAATGGCAGCTTGGGCTGGCTATCAACGCACAGGACGACTTGATTAAAGCAGCGAAGGCCAGAGGCATTCCGATAAAGACGCTGGCTGATGCGGGGCTGGTGGTAGGCCGGGGGGCCGGTGCTGGCCTTTTTGATAAGTTTGTAAATCGTCTGATGTTTCCTATCACCGATGTAACCGGCAGGGCAATCGGATTCGGCGGACGGACGCTGGGCACAAATGGTGATAAGTACATAAATTCGCCGACAACACCTCTGTTTGACAAAAGCAACTCGCTGTATGGCCTTCAGCACGCCCGCCACAAAATCGTCTCGAGCGGCACAGCGGTTGTTGTTGAGGGATATACCGATTGCATAATGGCACACCAGCTTGGTTGTGCCAACGTCGTTGCAACGTTGGGTACCAGTTTTACCACCGGCCACGGACGCATCTTACGCCGGTATGCAAAAAAGGTGGTTTTAATCTTCGACAGCGATACCGCAGGCATCGAGGCGGCCAACAGGGCGCTGGAGGTTGCTCTATCGCAGCGTATAGATATAGAGCTCGCCTCGGTGCCGCAGCGTAAAGACCCCTGCGATTTTCTGCTGGCCGAGGGCAAGGAACGGTTTGAAGAATTGGTTAATGATGCTGTCGATGTCTTTACGTTCAAGTGGAACAGGTTGATAGAGAATTTCGGCAGCGACCAGACGCTCATCGGCAGAAAGACAGCCGTCGAAGAGTTCTTACAGACGATAGCCACCGGCTTATGGGCGGGGCGTCTGCCGGCTATTGACAGAGGGTTGATAGTCAATCGGCTTTCGAGGATTATCGGTCTTGAGCCAAGGGAGATAAATGCCGAATTAGCCAGAAAAATCAGAACAGCGGCAAGAACCGCCGGCTACCAAGATGCAATCGGCACCGAAAACCAAAAAATCCGAAGTGCCGATTTAGGACGGGGTCTGGCCGCCGCAGCCCAGCGGGAGATTTTGGAAGTGCTGTTGAACAAACCAAAGCTGTTTGAGCTCGTAAAACAAAAAATTACAGCCAAAATCTTTGATGTACCGATATTGAGCCAAATAGCAGCTATACTCTTTGAAATTTTGAATACCGAGACAGATGTTTCACTGACGGCGGTTCTGGCCAGAGCCGAGTCGGTAGAGCTTGGAGGCGCTATCGTCGAACTGGCAGAAAGCGGGGCAGAAAAAGGAAACTTTCAATCCCGCTTAACAGGGGCGCTGGACGCAATTCAGCGGTGCCAGGCACGGACAAAGAAGAGCGAAATCAAAGCAATACAGGACCAAACGCAATTTCTACGAGACATCACTGAAAGTACGGAAAAAGAAAATCCCCATAACGTGGGAATGGTATAACCGTTAATGATTGAAAGTTCGATAAAAAATAATCAGTCATCAATTACACGAAGGTGCTCATTGTGGCTAAGAAAAGGATAAAAGCAACTAAACCAGACCAACAAGGCCTCCAGCGTGGCACTGACGCCAAGTCCACAACCAGCGACAAAGTTGAATACGCTGAGCAGCGAATACAGGCGCTTATTGAAAAGGGCAGAAAGAAGGGGTATCTGACTTACAAGGAAACCAGCGAAGAACTGCCCGATGAGGGTGTCAGTCCCGCCCGGCTGGACAGTCTGTTGGCAACCCTGGATGAAATGGGAATCAGTCTGCTTGACGAAGCTGATGTGAAAAAGCAGCAGGAAGAAGAGGAATTTGAGGATGTACCCAAAGAGGGATTAGGCGATGAAGAAGCCGTTGCCGAAAAGCAGCTCAAAGAAGATGAAATCCTCGAGAAACGCCTCGAAGGGGAGGTGAGCGCTCACAGGATTGACGACCCTATCCGGATGTATCTGACACAGATGGGGGAAATTCCACTGCTGAAAAGAAGTGAGGAGATTGCTCTGGCACGCAAGATTGAGTTGGCGAGAATCGCTTTTAGAAGAAGAATGCTCGAATGCGATTATTGCGCCAGAAATGCCGTCGATATCCTGCAGCAGGTGCACGATGGCACGCTTTCGTTTGACAGGACTATGAGGATTTCCACTGCCGAAAACCTTGTAAGAGCCGTAATAAAGAAACGCCTGCCGCAGAACCTTCAAACGGTAAATAAACTGCTGAAGACCACCCAGGCCTTGTTTAAAAAATTTTTACAGGCCGAACCGGGCAACGGCGCCAGGGACACATTGAAACGGATGCACAGAAACAAGAGAAAAATTGCAACATTGCTCGAGGAGCTTAGTCTGCGAACCAGCAGGATTCAGCCGATGAAGAACAAGCTACACGCTATCGGCAGCAAAATGCACCAGTTAGAGCAGATTATTGCTGCCGGCCCAGACCAGAATTATACCGCTGAGGATGTTGAAGATATAAAACAGGAATTAGGGGGGCTGCAGGAGCTGACGATGGATACCCCCAAACTGCTTGACAAAAAACTGCGAGCCATCGACGGAGTCTTTGCTCAATACGAGGAGACAAAGCGAACTCTCTCCAGTGCCAACCTTAGATTGGTGGTCTCGATTGCTAAGAAGTATCGCAACAGGGGCCTAAGCTTCTTGGACATAATTCAGGAAGGCAATACCGGCCTGATGCGGGCAGTCGATAAATATGAGTACCGCAGGGGCTATAAATTCAGCACCTACGCCACGTGGTGGATTCGCCAGGCGATTACCCGGGCGATTGCCGACCACGCACGAACGATTCGAATTCCGGTCCATATGATAGAGACGATGAGCCGGCTGCGGACAGCCGGCAAAACCCTGCTGCAGAAACTCGGTCGTGAGCCCATCGTTGAGGAGATTGCAGAGCAGGCGGAGATGAGCGTGGAAGAGACCCGCAGGGTTCTGAAGATTTCCAAGCATCCCATCAGTCTCGACAGGCCCATCGGTGAAAGCGAGGACAGCTACTTCGGCGATTTTATAGAAGATGACGATGTCGATTCGCCCGTGGCCTCCGCCGCTCAGGAGATGCTGAAGGAAAGAATCGACGTGGTCTTAAAAACCCTTTCATATCGAGAACGTGAGATTATCAAGCTGCGATATGGAATCGGCGACGGATACACCTATACGCTGGAGGAGGTGGGCAGAATCTTCAAGGTAACCCGCGAACGCGTCAGGCAGGTCGAGGCAAAGGCCATAAGGAAAATGCAGCACCCCGTGCGCGCAAGAAAACTCGAGGGATTCCTCGACCACAAAACAGGATAACAAGTGCAAGGGCATATCGGACATTTCAATTGATTATTTCTCTGCGGTTACTTTTCTTCTGCTTTGAGACTCAGCACTGCAAATTTACTGCGATACCTTTCCGCCTTACCAACAGTATTGAGACGGCACAAATCGGCAGGTAAATACCAACTAACCTTTGACTTAGTTTAACGCTTCTGTTAAATTTCGACGGCTATGAGAAGATTAGCCGCATCCTGCTTTGGTCTTGGCTGGCTGCCTGTCGCCCCGGGGACGTGGGGGTCGCTGCCGCCGACGATTGTCTTTGCGCTGATGTGCCACTTTGGCGCATCGGCAGGACTAATATCAATCGTGATGGCGGCTCTGGCAGCGGCCGGCTGTGTTGTTTGTGTAAAATTTGCCCCCGCTGCGATAGCGGCAACCGGAAAAACCGACCCTCGCGAGGTTGTTGCCGATGAATTTGCGGGCCAGGCAATCACATTTTTACTGCTTACAGCCATAGCAGCTACCGGTAAAATCTGGAGGTTCCCATTGGCCACTGCAGTAGCGGGCTTTCTGCTGTTTAGATTTTTTGACATTGTTAAGCCCTGGCCGGCACGCAGGTCTGAAAAGCTGCCCGCCGGCTGGGGTGTCCTCACCGATGACTTATGGGCGGGTGTCTATGCCGGCATCGCATTGGTATTTTGTTTACGAATCGGGCTGGTTGAATACATCAGCGGGCTGGTGCGTTTTGACGTCTCATCACTGAATATCTTCTCATCAGCCGTTCTCGGTGCCGTTCAGGGGCTGACAGAATTTCTGCCGGTATCATCGAGCGGTCATCTGGTCCTGTTTGAGACCTTCTTTGGCTTTGAGCCGGAAAGGCCGGAGATGCTGCTGTTTGACCTGGCCGTTCACGTCGGGACCGTCGCTGCCATTTTTATCGTATTTCGCAAATCCATCGCCGCTTTTTTAAGGAACCTGCTGGTATCCGGTAAATATGGGACTACCGCTTTTGAGATTTACAAAAAAAGCCCAAGTGTCCACATCTTGGCGCTGGCGATTCTTGCCACCGTTGTAACAGCCGTGCTGGGGCTGTTATTCAAGGGATATTTCGCCTCTGCCCGCGGCAATCTGGTGGTGGT
>Ga0315547_1002640_pt1 | contig 12400 bp, 10 predicted proteins | sample SalMarSW160240MG_2_FD_202542 | JGI IMG/M metagenome (GOLD analysis project Ga0315547, IMG submission 202542) | Salt marsh sediment microbial communities from the Plum Island Ecosystem LTER, Massachusetts, United States - Salt Marsh Sediment SW1601-240 ... | reverse complement strand
ATCGTGACTTCATCTCCCTCTTTCATATATTCAAATACGTAGGTGGTGCAGATCCCATTGGGGACAAGACGGATCTCCAGCTCGACCACATCCTTCCGCGACGGTTGGGACGCGCAGGAATAGGCTCTGTAAATGCTTTCGGAGGTGAGCTCGTACTCCGGGGTCTGGAACTGGACGTATTGACCGGCCCGGAATTTGATCTCCCCGGGATCGAGGAGCTTGAGGGTCACCTCCTTGATGTCGTAGGTCAGATCGCGGAGGCGTTCCACCCGTGTTCGGTACTCCTTGACGTTGAACAGCTCTTCCGGGATTTGGATGGCCAGGTCCTTCTTTACCTTGATCTGGCAGGACAGGCGGATGTTTTCCTTCTTCTCCTCCTCCGTGATCCAGGGAAGCTCGGTTGCCACGTAGTCGCCGATATCCGAAACCACCTTTACTTTGCAGAATCCGCAGGATCCCCGACCGCCGCAGGCCGAGGGGATGAACAGCTTCTCCCCCATCAGAGTTCCCAAAAGGGGCTTGCCCCCCTCTACGGTCATCTCCGTTTCGTTATTGATGGTGATCTTCACTTCCCCGTAGTTGCCCACGGTCAGGTCGGCAATCACCATGAGTATGGCCAGGAAGGTGGCCAGTCCGCACATCGCCGCAACTGCTATCAAGAACGAAATCAGCATGGAAACCTCACTCCAGCTCAGGTGATGGTGATCATTCCGGCAAAGCCCATGAAGGCCAGCGCCATGATCCCCGCAATGATCAGAGTTATACCGGCGCCGGTCAGTCCGAAGGGGACCTTGGAGCGGATGTTCAGCTTGGTGCGGATCCCCGCCATGGCAATAATCGCCAGTGCCCAACCGATGCCGCTGCCCGCTCCGTAAGCCAGTCCGGAGAGAAAGGTGTACTCCCGGATCACCATGAAGAGAACAGCACCGAGGATCGCACAGTTCACGGTAATCAGAGGAAGAAAAATCCCCAGTGCCGCGTATAGGACATCGGAAACGCGCTCTATCACCAGCTCGACCAGCTGAACGAAGGCGGCGATTACGATGATGAAGGCAATGTAGCGCAGGTAGACGATGTCGAAACGTACAAGCACATAGTAGTAGATCAGCCAGTTGATTGCACTCGTGCAGGTCATGACAAAGATGACGGCCATGCCCAATCCCACCGAGGTTTTCAGCTCCCTGGACACGGCCAGGAAGGAGCACATTCCCAGGTAGTTGGTCAGCAGGATGTTGTTGGTGAAGATAGCGGCGAAGAAAACGCCGAAGGCAAACAGCCCTTCCGTCATGACTTTCCTCCCGTAGATGCGGCCTGGGGTGCGGGGGTTGAAGCCGACCCCTGCGCCTTCTTCTCCTTCATGAAGTTGCCCTTCACGACCCAGATGAACAGGGCCAGCATGAAGAAGGCTCCCGGAGCCATGATCATGATGTTCCAGTTGATCCACCACTCCCCGAGCACGCGGACACCCCAGATCGAACCGGTCCCGAGCAACTCCCGCAGGAATGCGATGATCAGCAGTACGTAACTGTACCCCAAACCGGAGGTCAACCCGTCCACGAGGGAAAGCGCCGGGGGATTGGAAAGGGCGAAGGCCTCCGCCCGTCCCATGATTATGCAGTTGGTGATGATCAGGCCGACGTAGGGCCCCAGCTGCCTGGAGATGTCGGGGATGTAGGCCTTGAGCACTACATCCACGATGATGACGTAGGAGGCGATGATCAGAGTCTCCACCATCATGCGCACCCGTCCCGGGATATATTTTCGCAAGGCGGAAACGGTCAGGTTGGACAGACCGGTTACGAAGACCAACCCGGCACACATGACCACCGTATTTCTCAGTACGTTGGTTACCGCCAACGTGGAGCAAATCCCCAATATCTGTACGAATACGGGGTTGTTGATCCCGATATTCTCTTTGAGCACCTGTCGGAATTTGTATGAGTTCATAGCCTCTCCTACTCCGTCGCCTTGATGGCTTCTTCGGCTGTGGCTAAACGATCGTTTAGAATCCCCTTGACACCGTTTGTTGTATTGGTAGCCCCGGTGATTGCCTGGAATTCCTGATCCCCGGTGGGATCGCCCTCCGGCACGACTTCCAGCGGCCAGCGCTTACCCCGAAACTGTTCCTTGAACCAGCCCTCGGTAATCCGTCCGCCCAGGCCCGGTGTTTCATTCTGTTTGATGAACTCGATCCCGGTCAGGGTCTTCAAGTCTTTTTCTACACCCACGACCGACCCGATCTCCCCCCACAACCCCGCTCCCGGGACGGGTAGTGCATAACTCTGGATCGATCCCCCAGGTGCATCCAGGACCTCGTAGTACAACACGACACCCTGGTCGTCCTTGACTTCCCTCACCCTGTCCTGATACAGGGCATCCGCCTCGATCCCGCTCTGGGGCACTTCCAGACCGGCAACGTAGAGCACGGCTCGTTTTACCACCAGAGATTCGTTGAGTCGAATTACATCCCGGGTCAGGACGTGAATCAGGGAGAGCACCGAAATAAAAACAAAGGTAACGGCGAACATAAAAAAAATCGTGAACAGGCTTCGCCGAAGCTTGTTCGCCTTTCTACCGTCGCTCATGCTGCTTTCCTCTTCTGCCGTCGTTGTTTTATCAGGTAGTCAAGAAGGGGTGCGAACATATTGGCTAGAAGCGTTGCGAACATCACCGCCGCCGGCCAGGCGCTGAAGCTGCGGATCACCACCACCATGATCCCGAAAAAGATTCCGTAGATCCAGCGTCCGGGATTGGTGGCTTGAGAGGCGGATACCGGTTCGGTGATGACGAAAAACACGCCGAAGATGAAACTCCCGGCGAACAGGGCGTACAGCGGATTGCCCGCCGAAGACAGCCCGGTCAGCCAGAACGCGGTCTGGGTTGCGAGAAAACCGCAGAAACCGCCCACCACGATCCGCCAGGCGGCGGCCTTCTTCCAGACAATGTACAATCCCCCGAGGATGAGGAGAATAGCGCTGGTCTCACCCATGCTGCCGGAAATATTTCCTAGGATCAGCTGAAGCCAGGGAGTTTGAACGCCCTTGGCCAGCTGCGACAGGGGTGTTGCCTGCCCGATGATATCGGCGGCCACGGCTCCATAGCGGGCGAACCCCGCTGGGAACCCGACAAAAGGATTTGCCCAGGAAGCGGTCAACTGCCCGCCGAAGCTGATGTACAGAAAGGCTCTACCCACCATGGCGGGATTGAACACGTTCTTTCCGAAGCCCCCGAAGGCCATCTTGCCGAACAAGATACCTACCACCGCACCAAGAGCGGCCATCCAGTAGGGAATCGTCGGCGGCAGAGACAGCGCTAGGATGAAGCTGCTGACAAACACCGCTGAGGTAACCGGTTCTTTACCGCGCCTCAGGAATATGAACTCGGTGAGAAATCCGGCCACGTTGACGATGGCCAGAATAATCAGGCTCCTCCATCCGAAGAAGTATATAGAAGCGATGACGGCGGGGATCAAACCGTAGAGGACGCGCTTCATGGGTAGCTGCCATTGAATCAGCTTCGCACTTTTAGCCTCCGCCATTCGTGAAAACCTCCACAATATTGTAAGGCTCATTATTATTGATTTTATAAACCTTGGCAAGGGAAACGGGATCTGCTATACAGGAGTATCATCCGGAATAACTTTGTGGTTCTCCAACGAAGGGTACCGGGTGCGATTCACCAACGAATACAGAGGCACCGGGTCGTTATGATAGGATTCCGTTTGCAGCTGAAGCAGCTTCCCGATGGGCGGCTGATCTTCACGATACCGTTGGGCTACAAGATTCTACTTTTCCTCATCGGGCTGCTGATACTCGTCTCCCTGATCATTACCAGACAGGAAGGTTCGGGCAGCATCTTCGTACGGGTAAATACTATCCCACTGATTGTCTGTCTCCTTGCCTTCCTTGGCTCTGCCTACCACGAGCGCTGGATCTTCGATCGAGAACAGGATCAAGTCATCTACCAGCACGGCATCTCTGCCCTGCACAGCAATAAGGTGTACAGGATACCCGATCTAGAGAGAATCGAGATCGCACAGTTTGTGAAGGGAAAGGCCGGGGATGCTCAGACAGAAAAGAGGAGTATCGTTTTCCGACCTATCGTCACCCTGTCTCTGCAAACCAGGGACGGCAATAACGTTCGTTTGGAGAACTACAGGGCTTCCCATCGTCCCAAAGTGGAAACAACAGCCCGGACAATCGCCGAGTACTGCGGGATTCCCTATAGAAACGGTATTCGGGGCAGCAGTGATGTGTAGGAACTTTTGATCCCACCTTACCTATGGGTCGAAGTGGAGAAAACAGGCGACCTGGTGATTCTCCTCCACCTCCCTCAGCTGGGGAATGTTGTTCTTGCACTTGTCGGGCATGGCATTGGGACAGCGATCGTAAAAGTAACAGCCGAAGCGCTCTTGGTCCGGGGAGGGAACGTCTCCTTCGAGGATGATCCGCCGGCGCTTTCTCTCTATTTCGGGATCCGGGATCGGTACCGCGGAAAGCAGAGCCTTGGTGTAGGGATGCAGGGGCTTCTTGTACAAAACCTTGGAATCCGCGATCTCTACAATCACCCCGAGATACATCACAGCGACTCTGTTGGATATATGCTCGATTACCGCCAAATCGTGGGCTATGAACAGATAGGTAAGGTTGAACTCTTCCTGAAGATCGTTCAGCAGGTTCAATATCTGGCTCTGGATGGAGACATCCAGAGCGCTGATAGGCTCATCCGCCAGAATGAGCTTCGGGTTCAGAGCCAGAGCTCGAGCCACACCGATTCTCTGTCGTTGACCCCCTGAGAACTCGTGGGGATAACGGTTCACGAAGTAGCGGGAAAGTCCGACCTTTTGCATCAGCTCTTCTACACGTTTCTGGATATCCTTCTTCGTATAGTTGAGAATACCCCTTTTTGAATAGATCAACAGAGGCTCTCCGATGATCGCTCCGGCGGTCATCCGCGGGTTCAGGGAGGCATAGGGATCCTGAAATACCATCTGCAGGTCCATCCGGGCTTTGAGCAGCTCCTGCTTGCGAGCCTTGCAGAGATCGTTTCCCTCGAACCTCACCTCTCCATCCGTCGGCTTATGCAGCTGGGCGATGCAGCGGGCCGTGGTCGATTTGCCGCAGCCCGACTCGCCGACCAGGCCCATGGTTTCGCCCCGAAGGATGCTGAAATTGATCCCGTCCACCGCCCGGATAGCCCCGACCTGGCGTTTGAACAACCATCCCTCTTCGATGGGGAAATGCATCTTCAGATTCTTTACATCCAGCAGAATGTTGTCGGTCGACACTTACTTCTCCTCCTTGTACAGCCAGCAGCGGACAGCTCTCCCGTCGACGGCAAACTCCGGAGGATACTTCTTTCGGCAGATATCCATCGCGTTTTCACAGCGGGGATAAAAGGTACACACATCGGGCAGATCGATCAGGTTCGGCGGCTGCCCTTCGATGGAGTACAGTCTCTGCTTGCCCGGCTTGTCGAGGCGAGGCACGGATTTGATCAATCCTTGCGTGTAGGGGTGCTTCGGATCCTGGTACAGCTCATCCACCTTCGCCTTTTCCACGATCCGGCCAGCGTACATTACACAGATATTGTCGCACATTCCCGCCACCACACCCAGATCGTGGGTGATGAGAATCACCGCAGTTCCGAGCTGGACGCTGAGGTCCTTGATGATCTCGAGAATCTGGGCCTGAATCGTCACATCGAGGGCGGTGCTGGGCTCGTCGGCGATCAGAACCTCCGGGTTGCAGCTCAGGGCCATGGCGATCATGACCCGCTGACGCATACCACCGGAAAATTGATGGGGATAATCGTCGACTCGTTTGCCCGGATTGGGGATGCCGACCATTCGAAGCATGTCGATCGCCTTGTCCTTGGCCTGTATCTTGTCCAACCCTTGGTGCAGCCGGACGGTCTCGGTCATCTGCGTAGAGATGCGTAAGAATGGGTTGAGGGAGGTCATTGGGTCCTGAAAGATCATCGAGATCTTCCCGCCCCGTATCTGCCGGATCTTATCGACGGACAGATCAAAGATATTCTTTCCCCGCAGCAGCGCCTGGCCGGACATGATCCGCCCCGGCGGCGAGGGTATGAGCTTCATTATCGATAGACAGGACACAGACTTGCCGCAGCCCGATTCGCCCACCAACCCGAGGGTCTCGCCTGTGCGCAGCTCAAAGGATACACCGTCGACCGCCTTCACGATGCCGTCGTCGGTGTTGAAGTATGTTCGCAGATCCTTGACCTGCAGTACCAGATCGTTGTTCATGGTTTCTACAGTCACTCCTTTGGCTGCTACAGCTTGTTCTTGCTCTGGGGATCGAGGGCATCCCGCAACCCGTCTCCGAGAAAGTTCATGGCAAACAAAAAAACAACCATGACGATGGCCGGAAAAAACAGGCGCCAGGGGTAGAGGTTCATCCCTTCAACCCCGTCGCTGACAAGAGACCCCCAGGAGGCGAAGGGGGCCTGCACGCCTAATCCTAAAAACGAGAGGAAGGACTCGAGCATGATGAAGGTCGGAATCCGGAGGGTGGAAAAGACCACGATCACCCCCAACGTATTCGGAACCAGATGCCGGAACACGATCCGCACCGTGCTGGCACCGATACTGCGGGCGGCCTCGACGAACTCCGAGTTCTTCAGGGATATAAGCTGCCCTCGGACAACCCTGGCCACGGTCAACCAGCTTACGATGGCCAGGGCGAAGAAGAGGTTGAGAATGTTTCTGCCGAATAGGGCCATCAGGATGATCACCAGCATCATGTAGGGCAGACCGTACATTACATCGATGATCCGGGTGATGATGTAGTCCACCCTTCCCCCCAAATATCCGGCCAGAGCTCCGAGGATGATCCCGATAAACACGGAAGTAATCGTGCCGATAACGCCGATGGCAATCGAAACCTGGCCGCCGTAAATGATCCGGGCCAGCAGATCCCGGCCCAGAGAGTCCGTTCCCAGGATGTAGCGGCGGTCGTGGACCTTGACGACCTCACCGTCGATCTCCCGGGTTTCCGTGGCGACCTGCTCTTTCAACCTGGAAAGCGTGTCCCGTTCCTGCTCGGTGAGGTCGCTGCGGCCCATCTTCTTGGCCATGGCCAGGAGAAGCGTCTGCTCCCTATCCACCAACAGCTCCCCGGCGGTTTTGTTCAGAGAGGGGGGCAGGTACTGATGCTCGAGCACCTGATACTTGTACGAATAGATCGGCAGAATCGGCGCGGTGATCGACAGGATCGCGTAGATGACAACTACGACCAGACCGAACATGGCCATCTTGTTCTTCTTCAGGCGCCGCCAGGCGTCTTTCCAGAGACTGACTCCCTTGATAGGCTGGTTCAGCTCGCTCACGTAAGGATCTTTTCGCTCTTTGATTGCGGTATCCACTTCCACCACCTCTAGCTGTAGGAAATCCGGGGATCGAGGAATCCGTAAAGGATGTCGACGATAAAGTTCATAATGATCAAAATCACCGAATAGACGATTACCGTACCCATGAGCAGGGTATAGTCCCGGTTGAAAGCCGCCTGGACGAAGAACTGTCCCAATCCGGGAATCCTGAAAATCCTCTCCACCACCACGGAACCTGTGATGATCCCGGCAAAGGCGGGACCCAGGTAGCTGACAACTGGCAGCATGGCGCCTTTCAGCACGTGTTTGAACATGATCACGATCTCCCGCAGACCCTTGGCCCGGGCGGTGCGGATATAGTCGGAGCGCAGAACTTCGAGGATACTGGCCCGGGAGAGCCGGGCGTTGTAGGCAAAGTAGGGAAAGGAGAGGGTGATTACGGGCATGATGATCGTCACCCAGCCGTGTTGACCGGTGATCCAGCCTGAGGTGGGCAGCCAATTCAGCTTCAGAGCAAAGAAATACATCAGAACAGGGCCGATGACGAATAACGGCACCGTGATGCCGATCACGGCGAAGGACATGGCCGTGTAGTCGACCCAGGTATTCTGCCGGATCGAGGAAATCATCCCTGCTCCAACTCCGATGACCACCGCTATCGCCAGGGCGATGCTCCCCAGAATCAGGGATTTGGGCAGACTGTTGAAGATGAAGAAATTCACGTCGTGGTCGGGATAGGCGAAGGAGGGACCCAGATCGCCCTGAAGAATGTCGAGCAGATAGCGGCCGTATTGCTTCAGCAACGGCTCATCCAGGTGATACTTTTTCTCGATGTTCCTCAGAATTTCAGGGGGGAGTCTCTTGTCCTTGTCGAAGGGTCCCCCCGGAGCCACTCTCACGATGAAAAAGCTCATGGTAATAATGACGAACAGGGTCGGGAACAAGCCGATGAATCGGCGAATTATGAACTTGGTCATACCTATCTCCTAGGGATATTGCCGAGCGGTTCATTATAAAATCGAAAGTGTTTCGTGGCAAGACAAAAAGAAGGAGCCGCCGGGGGCGGCTCCCTTTGTTCAGCCTAGTGAATCGGGTTTGAGCTACTTCTTGTAGATGAACTTGGGCGGCTGCCAGTCGAGGATGGTCGCATTCCAGCCACCCCATTTGCCGGTGTCGATCAGGTCCATGTTGGTGTAGAAATAGATCGGGATAATACCCTGATCCTGAACAATGAAGATCTCCTCGGCTTTGGCGAGCTTGGCCATGCGCTCCGGTCCCGGCGCCATACGGGCCGCTTCCTGGATCAGCTTGTCGAACTCGGCGTTGGAGTACTTGCCGTAGTTCTGCCCGGCGTCGGTCTGGAACAGCTCGAGGAAGGTGTTGGGATCGATGTAGTCACCGATCCAGCCCATGCGCAGCACCTGGAAGTCCTGCTCCTTGCCCCGGGCCAGAACCGTCTTCCACTCGGCGTTCTCGATGGACATCGAAATACCGAGGTTCTGCTCCCACTGCTGCTGGATGTACTCGGCGATCTTCTTGTGAGCTTCCACGGTGTTGTAGAGAATGGTCACTTTGGGGAATCCCTTGCCGCCGGGATAGCCGGCTTCGGCGAGAAGCTGCCGGGCCATCTCCACGTTATAGCCAGGACCTTTGGGGCTGGTGTAGTTTGCCATACCGGGCACGACCACGTTTGCGGGCAGCTGGCCGCCCCGGGATACGCGCTCGACCAGGGTCTGCTTGTCGATGGCCATGGCCAGGGCTTTGCGCAGCTTGACATTGTTGAAGGGCGGCTCGGTGTGATTGAATTCGTAGAAGTAGGTAGCCAGCGCAGGTACGATCTGGAAGTCATCCCGGGTCTTCAGGGCATCGATCTGGTCGGTTGGAATCCCGTCATCCATGAAGTCGACCTCTCCGGCCAGGTACATGTTCAGGCGGGTGTTGCTGTCGTCGCTCGGATAGTATTCGATCCTGTCGAGCTTTACTATCGCAGCATCGTAGTACTTGGGATTGCGCACAACGGTCAGGATTTCCTGGGGCTTCCATGTTTCAAGTATGAACGGGCCATTGGAGACCATGTTGCCGGGCAGGACCCAGTCTTCGCCGTACTTCTCGATCACGTGCATCGGCAGAACCGCGAACACGGTGTGGGGAAGCATGCTGGTCACATAGGGAAGGGGACCCACCATGGTGACTTCGAAGGTGGAGTCATTCACCGCGCGGATTTTCACAGCCTCGGGTCCGGCTTCGCCGGAGTTGTAGGCGTCGGCGCCTTCCACGGCCATGCCCATCAGCCAGGCGTAGGGCGAGGCGGTGTCCGGATTCAGGGTCCGCAGCCAGGAATCCACAAAGGTCTTGGCCGTAATGGGCACACCGTCGCTCCAGGTGGCTTTGCGGAGCTTGAAGGTGTAGACCATCTGATCGGCGCTGACCGTCCAACTCTCCGCCATCCCGGGAATCCCGTCGTTGGTCTTGGGATCGGAAATCAGAAGACCCTCGAACAGTCCCAAAAGGATCGTGTGGGAGGTGGTGTCTTCGCTTAAGGACGGGTCCAATGTGGGCGGCTCGGCGCCGCTGGCAACCCGGAAGACAACCGGTGCCTTGGCCGCCTCCGCCGCCGGGGCTGCCTTCTCCATGGCAGGTGCTTCCTCGCCTTTCCCGCCGGCAAAGCCCATGGCGGCGACGAAGAGAACCATCAGTAGTACTAGAAATTTTTTCATAGATCCTCCTTTAAAAGATCTTTATGAATTGGTAGTCGTGCAGCTACGCTGCGTTCAACCATCAATCATCAACCGTTTTCCCATTTAAGTCAAGAATACATAATGCCTTGCCGACCGACCGATCCCTTGTGTTCCAACCGGGCCTCTTCGGGTATATTCTTTATGGACAAACATGAAGCGGTATTCCCTCTACTGTCTACCCGTTGTCTTTCTATTTTTTTTTCTGTTTCAGGTTTCGGTTTATTTACCTGCCCCATTCCTTCCGCGGTCCGTGTTCGTTGTCTATGACCGAGGTATCGAACCCGGATTTCTTTTTTCCCTTCTCGAGCAGCACCGACGGGTTTATCTCCTCAACGGAGGAACCGTTCGTCTTCTACGGGATTTCCCGACAATCGACGCTCTCACTGCATACCTCGACGAGAATGGCGATGAAATGACCCTCCCACTGCAACGTTACGAAGAATCGATAGCCGCTACAACACCACCGTTCGGCAGGGCGAAGATCGTTTTCAGCCACTATCCGGATTCAAGAGATATTGCCGTGGTCAAGAGACTTCAGCAGGAGCATGGCTTGCCTGTCCAGATCGAGGTGTATCCACAACCCTATGAGCCTCTGTTGCTCGCCTACTCCTACACGCACGGTTCCCGGGAAGCATCCCTGGACTTCGATCTGCTCTTTTCGACGGAAATTCAAAGCTATGAATCTATAAAAGTACGTAGAAACGATAAACTCATCACCCGGCTCGAACCCGGGGCACTCGCGGAAGGTCGGCATTACAGAACCTCCCTTCCCGGACAGCGAAGCACGACTCTGGACTTCGAAATCACCGGAGGGGATACGGTCGTTCGCCGAAAGGTGCATATTGCCGCTCTGACCGACGAGGACCCGCAACTGCTGATGATCAGCGATAAAGGCGACAGGCAGTCCTTTATCGAAAGCCTGTACACCGCAGTGCGAGTTCCACTGTCTCAAGCCCTCCAGGAAGACCTCCTTGAATATCCTCTGCTGGTTTTTGACGGCATCCCTCTTCGGAGTATCGATCCGCAGCTAACCCGCATTCTGCGGGGCATCTATCAACGCAAATCCTCGTCCCTGCTGTTCATCAGCGATTCCCCCTGGTTCGGCAGTCGGGGCGATAACCCCGAAATTGAGGGCATTCTGCCGGTTGAACTGGCACCGCGATCCCTCAAGTACCTGCCCGATTTGGGAATCCTGATCGTCCTTGACATCTCGGCCAGCATGACAGGAGAAAAATTGTCTCTCGCGAAGGTTTCGACTTTGGAGTTGATAAAAAACCTAAAAGATTTAGATCGCATCAGCATCCTCACCTTCTGGGATCAGTTCCGTTTCCTTCATGACTTCGAAGAAAAGAAAAACCTCAATTCCGAGGTACAGCTCGCCCCCCTGGTGGCTCAGGGAGGCACCGATCTGTTTACCGCTCTGGAAGAAGGGTTGGAGAGGCTTGTAGATTTGCGGATGCCCCAGAAGCATGTCATTATTCTTACAGATGGGAAAACAAAGGAAAGAGATTTTGATTCTCTCATCGCACAGGCCTTGCTTGAAGATATCACGATTTCCACCTTGGCCGTAGGAGAGGAGGTCAACGCCGGGCTGCTCATCAGAATCGCCCTGAAAAGCGGCGGCAACTACTATAGAGTCTACAGCCTGGAGGAAATTCCCTCTCTGATCTTCGAAGACCGCAGGGAGATCGCCCGCTCGAGCTTCGGGGAGGATCTTTTCCCTATCTCTGATTTCACGGACACTCAAGTTGGCCAGATCTCGGGAATGAGCCTGTATACCCCAAAACCGGAGCGCATCGTCCTGTACAAGAACCAGTACGAAGACCCTCTACTGCTTATAGAAAAAAGAGATCGCCAGCTGATCATGATGCTGCTCTCAGACGTGTACGGCTACTATACGGGAGATTTTCTCTCCAATACTTCGGTAATGCGCACTTTGCAGCGAACCTTCGATTCGATTCTCCAGAAAAACACGGTCAGCCTTAGGGTCGGCGAATCCTACAATAATATCTCTTTGACGGTGAATGGAGAGGGGCTTGTCAACCCTGAGCTGGCCGTCTATTCAGAAAACCAGCTCGTGGCCGAGAGAGTATTTGAACCGGGGAGCTTTCTCACCTACAGCAGCGGCCTGACCCTTCCCCACCCCGGCCGTTATACCACGATCCTGTACAGTCGGGGAGTGCCGTTCATGCGCTTTCCCGTCTACTTCAATGGCAACATGGAGGGACAGACCACGGAATCAAGGTTGGCTTCGAAAGATCTGAAAACCCGATTATTCCGAGCTTTACCCACCAGCAGATTGTACCTCGTCG